>Ga0209355_1001375_pt1 | contig 13779 bp, 7 predicted proteins | sample LauGreSBDMM110SN_3_FD_187563 | JGI IMG/M metagenome (GOLD analysis project Ga0209355, IMG submission 187563) | Freshwater lake microbial communities from Lake Michigan, USA - Sp13.BD.MM110.SN (SPAdes) (version 2) | ecosystem: Environmental > Aquatic > Freshwater > Lake | place: Lake Michigan, USA...
ACGACCAGCTGCGCGCCGCCGGTATCTCCGGTGGCGTAATCAGCGCTATCTCGGGCGACGACGTCACCCTGGTGACGACGAACCGCGCCGGTCTCTTCGGCGACAAGAACGTCGGGTCGGCCAAGTCCGTCACGGTCTCGGGTTACGCGATCATTGGTACGGACGCCGCCAACTACTCGCTCGTCCAGCCGTCCGGCGTGACCGCCAACATCACGGCCCTGTCCCTAGCCGTCACGGGAGCAACCGCGGCCAACAAGACCTACGACCAGCTGCTCACCGCGGCCATCTCCGGCGGTTCCATCAGCGTCATCTCCGGCGATGTCGTCACCCTAGTGACGTCCGGCCGCGCTGGCGTGTTCGCCGACAAGAACGTCGGTATGGGCAAGGCCGTCACGGTCAGCGGCTACGCCCTCTCGGGGGTCGACGCCGCCAACTACTCTCTCGTCCAGCCGATCGGCCGCACCGCGGATATCACGGCGCTGTCCTTGGCCGTCACCGGCGCCACCGCGGCCAACAAGACTTACGACGCCCTCCTCGCGGCGACCATCAGCGGCGGCACGATCGCGCCGATCTCCGGCGATACCGTCACCTTGGTGGAGACGAATCGTGCCGGGGTGTTCGGTGATAAGGACGTGGGCACGGGCAAGTCCGTCACGGTCTCGGGTTACACGATCACCGGTGCCGATGCTGCCAACTACTCCCTGGTCCAGCCGACGGGCGTGGCCGCGGACATCACGGTCCTTTCGCTCGCCGTCACCGGAGCCACCGCGGCCAACAAGACTTACGACGCCCTCCTCGCGGCGATGATCAGCGGCGGCTCCATCGCCCCGATTTCGGGCGATACCGTCACTCTGGTCACGTCCGGTCGTGCCGGCGTCTTCGGCGATAAGAACGTCGGATCGGGCAAGTCGGTCACGGTCTCTGGCTATGCTCTTTCAGGTACGGACGCCGGTAACTACTCGCTGGTCCAGCTGACCGGCCTGACAGCAGATATCACCGCGCTGTCCCTGGCGGTCACTGGTGCCACGGCCGCGAATAAGACTTACGACGCCCTCCTGACCGCCGCCATCTCGGGTGGCTCGATCAGCGTCATCTCCGGCGACACCGTCACCCTCGACATCTCCGGCAGGGCAGGGGTCTTCGGCGATAAGAACGTCGGTACGACCAAGACCGTCACGGTCTCGGGTTACACGATCTCGGGCGCCGACGCCGCCAACTACTCGCTCGTCCAGCCGACCGGCGCGACCGCCAACATCACGGCCCTGTCCCTGGCCGTCACGGGAGCCACCGCGGCCTACAAGGTCTACGACCAGCTGCTCATCGCGGCCATCTCGGGCGGTTCCATCAGCATCATCTCGGGCGATGCCGTCACCCTCGATATCTCCGGTCGCGCCGGCGTCTTCGCGGACAAGAACGTGGGCACGGGCAAGTCCGTCACGGTTTCGGGTTACACGATTACCGGCGCCGACGCGGCCAATTACTCGCTCGTCCAGCCGACTGGCCTCACGGCGGACATCACTGCGCTGTCCCTGGCGGTCACCGGCGCGACGGCCGCGAACAAGACTTACGACGCCCTCCTGGCGGCGACCCTTTCCGGCGGCTCCATCGCCCCGATCTCCGGCGACACCGTGACCCTGGTGACGTCCGGCCGCGCCGGCGTCTTCGGAGACAAGAACGTCGGCTCGGGCAAGTCCGTCACCATCTCGGGCTATACGATCACGGGTGCGGATGCGGGTAATTACGCCTTGGTCCAGCCGACGGGCGTGACCGCCGACATCAGCGCGCTGTCCCTGGCCGTGACCGGAGCTGCCTCGGCCAATAAGACTTACGACCAGCTGCTCACCGCTGCCATCTCCGGCGGTTCCATCGCCCCGATCTCGGGCGACACCGTCACCCTGGATGTCTCCGGTCGCGCCGGCGTCTTCGCCGATAAGAACGCGGGCCTCACCAAGACCGTCACCATCTCGGGCTACGCGATCTCGGGCGCCGACGCCGCCAACTACTCGCTCGTCCAGCCGACTGGCCTCACGGCGGACATCACGGCGCTCTCTCTCGCGGTTACCAGCGCGACCGCCGCGAATAAGACCTATGACCGTACGCTCACGGCGGCGGTCTCCGGTGGCTCCATCAGCCTCATCTCTGGCGACGTCGTCACGTTGGACATCTCCGGCAGGGCAGGGGTCTTCGTGGACAAGAACGTGGGCCTCGCCAAGTCGGTCACGGTCAGTGGCTATACGATCTCCGGCGCCGACGCCTCTAATTACTCCCTGGTCCAGCCTGCCGGCGTGACCGCCGACATCACGGCCTTGTCCCTCGCCGTGACAGGAGCTGCCGCGGCCAATAAGACTTACGACCAGCTCCTGTCGGCTGCCATCTCGGGTGGGCTGATCAGCGCCATCTCGGGCGACACCGTCAACCTCGTGACGTCCGGTCGCGCGGGCGTCTTTGCGGATAAGAACGTGGGCACGGGCAAGTCCGTCACGGTCAGCGGCTATACGATCACCGGCACGGACGCCGCCAACTACTCGCTCGTCCAGCCGACCGGCCTGACCGCCGATATCACCGCGCTGTCCCTGGCGGTCACCGGTGCCACGGCCGCGAACAAGACTTATGACGCCCTCCTGGGCGCGACGATCTCGGGCGGAGCCATCAGCATCCTCTCCGGCGACACGGTCACCCTCGTCAGCTCCGGGCGGGCCGGCGTCTTCGGCGACAAGAACGTGGGCACGGGTAAGTCGGTCACCGTCTCGGGTTACACGATTACCGGCACGGACGCGGGTAACTACTCGCTCGTCCAGCCGACCGGTATGACCGCGGATATCACGGCGCTGTCTCTCGCGGTCACCGGCGCCACGGCCGCGAACAAGACCTATGATGCTCTCCTGACGGCGACCCTCTCCGGCGGCTCCATCGCCCCGATCGCCGGCGATACCGTCACCCTGGTGACGTCCGGCCGTGCCGGGGTCTTCGGCGACAAGAACGTGGGCACGGGCAAGTCCGTCACGGTCAGCGGCTATACGATCACCGGCACGGACGCCGCCAACTACTCGCTCGTCCAGCCGACCGGTATGACCGCGGACATCACGGCTCGCTCCCTCGCCGTCACCGGCGCCACGGCCGCCAACAAGACTTACGACGCTCAGCTGGCGTCGATCATCAGTGGCGGGGCCATCAACATCATCGCCGGCGACAGCGTCACCCTCGATGATACGAACCGTGCCGGCCTCTTCGCCGATAAGAACGTGGGAATCGCCAAGGGTGTCACGGTATCGGGTTACGCCCTCACCGGCACGGACGCCGCCAATTACGCGCTGGTCCAGCCTGTCGGCCTGACGGCGGATATCACGGCGCTTTCGCTGGCGGTCACCGGAGCCGCGGCGGCCAACAAGACTTACGACGCCCAGCTGGCGGCGGCTATTTCCGGCGGCGCCATCAGCGCGATCTCGGGGGATGACGTCACCTTGGTCACCGCCGGCCGCGCCGGCCTCTTCGACGACAAGAACGTCGGTACGGGTAAGAACGTGACCGTCAGCGGCTATACGCACACCGGCACGGATGCCGCCAACTACTCCCTGGTCCAGCCGACGGGCGTCACCGCGGAGATCACCCAGCTGACCCTCAACCTCACGGGCGTGACCGCCGCCGACAAGGTCTATGACCAAGGAGTCGGTGCGACTCTCGCCGGCGGAACGATCGCGCCCATCTCGGGTGACGCCGTCTCCCTCGTGACCGCAGGTCGCAGCGGCAGCTTCGCCGACAAGAACGTCGGTACAGGCAAGTCCGTCACGGTCAGCGGTTACGCGATCGCCGGCGCCGATGCCGGCAACTACGCCTTGGCCCAGCCGACGGGCGTCACCGCCAGCATCACCCAGCTTACGCTTAATCTCACCGGCGTGACGGCCGCCGATAAGGTCTATGACCAGGGCGTAGCCGCCGCCCTCTCCGGCGGCACCATCGCGCCGATCTCCGGTGACGCCGTCACCCTCGACATCTCCGGCCGCTCCGGGGTCTTCGCCGATAAGAACGTCGGCACGGCCAAGTCCGTCACAGTCAGCGGTTACGCCCTCACGGGTGCCGACGCCACCAACTACTCGCTCGTCCATCCTGTTGGCCTGACCGCGGATATCTCGGTGCTCTCGCTTGCCGTCACCGGCGCCACGGCGGCGAGTAAGACTTACGACCAGCTCCGCACCGCCGATATCTCCGGTGGCGTCATCAGCGCGATCTCGGGCGACGACGTCACCTTGGTGACGGTCGGTCGCGCCGGCCTCTTCGGCGACAAGAACGTGGGTGCCGCCAAGTCCGTGACGGTCACGGGCTTCACGATCTCGGGCGCCGATGCCGCCAACTACGCCCTGGTCCAGCCGACGGGTGTGACCGCGGACATCACGGCGCGTTCCCTGGCGGTCACCGGCGCCACGGCGGCGAGCAAGGTCTATGACCGCCTCGTCATCGCGACGATCTCGGGCGGGGTGATCAGCGTGATTTCGGGTGATGACGTCGCCCTGGATCTCGCGGGTCGTTCGGGCGTCTTCGCTGACTGGAACGTCGGCACGGGTAAGTCCGTGACGGCCTCGGGCTATGCGATCACCGGAGCGGACGCCGCGAACTATTCCCTCAACCAGCCGACGGGCCTGACCGCCGACATCACGGCCTTGTCGCTGGCCGTCATCGGGGTGAACGCCGCTGACAAGACTTATGACCGTTCGCGCGTCGCGACGATCTCGGGCGGGACGATCAGCGTCATCGGCGGCGATAATGTCATCCTCGACGGCACGAACAGTGCCGGCCTCTTCGCGGACAAGAACGTCGGCACAGGAAAGTCCGTGACGGTCTCGGGTTACACGATCTCGGGCGCCGCCGCCGCCAACTACTCCCTGGTCCAGCCGGCCGGCGTCACCGCTGATATCACCGCCCTGTCCCTGGCCGTCACCGGCGTCACCGCGTCGGATAAGGTCTATGACCGTGGCCGGTCCGCGGTCCTCTTCGGCGGCGCCATCGCTCCCCTCGGTGGCGACATCGTCATCCTCGACGCCTCGGCGGCCGCCGGTCTCTTTGCGGATAAGAACGTCGGTGTTGCCAAGGCTGTGACCGCCACGGGCTTCGCCCTGACCGGCGCCGATGCCCTGAATTATGCGATCGTGCAGCCGACGGGCATGACCGCGAACATCGCCGCGCGCTCCTTGGCCGTCACCGGCGTGCAGGTGGCCAATAAGACGAACGACGGCAACGTCACCGCTACGCTCTCCGGCGGTACGGTCGCGGCGATTTCGGGCGATGCGGTCACCTTGGATGTCAGCTTCGCGGTCGGAGCCTTCCTGGATAGCACCCCGGGCACCGGCAAGCCGGTGACGGCTTCGGGTTACGCCCTGACCGGTCTTGATTCGACCAACTATTCCATCCTCCAGCCGACCGGCCTGACGGGCGAAATCACGGCCGTGGGCGGCCTGCTTTACCCGAACGTGCTGGCTACTCAGGTCACGGCTCCCACGACATCGACGTCCACGTCGACCTCTTGGGTGCCGGCGCCGACCGCGACCGCCGTCTCGGCGCCGACCGCGGCCGGCGTCCAGCTCAACGTCTCCGTCATGCCAATCTCGGCAGGCGCGGCTGATTCCCTGCCGATCGGCCAGATGTTCTCGATCACCAGCGCCAAGTCCGCCGCGCTCCAGAAGGTCAGCTTCGAAGTCGTCGCCGGTTTCGTGCCGGGCCGGACGATCCTCGAGGTCAACGTACCCGAGGGTCTCGAGGTCTCCATCGATAACACCAATGGCACCATCACCGTCACCGGCCGCGCTTCGTCCGGCGATTACGAGAACCTGCTCCGCGGCGTCAAACTGCGTTCCGCTGACGGATATAAAGTCGGCCCGCTCAAGCTGAAGGTCGGCGTCACCGACGAAACCGGCAGTTCGCAGAGCGGGGTCGTCGAGCTGCGACGAGGGGATGTGGCGACGGCGAAGTGAGTTGAGATTAGGGGTAGGGGTAGGGGTGGGTGTGCAGCGCTCAAAAGGGAACCGGAGACCGGATAGGATGCTGGGGCTTTGTCTTGGGTAGGGCGGCCATCGCCATGGCCGCCGTTCGCAGAGACGCGTGCGATTAGCCGGGCAAGCTTACCGATCATCCAAGCTCCGTCCGCCCACGGACGTGATGGCAATCACGTCCCTACCTGGGTACAGGCGGACGCGTACGCCGACGCGTCCCTACCTTACGCAATCCTACTCCACAGCACCTTGAGGTAGCGACCGTCGGGGTGGTTGGAGGCGTTGGGGTGGTCGCCGCCGGGGCCGGTGCGATCGAAGATCTGGAGGCGCTTCTGGTAGCGGTGGGCGGCCTTGCTGACGAGGTCCTCAAAGGATTCAGGAGAGACGAGGCCGGAGCAGGAACAGGTCACGAAGAGGCCTCCCGGGGCGACGAGCTGCATGGCGAGGACGTTGAGATCGTTATACTTCTTGAGGCCTTCGGCTTCGAATTCCTCGTCGCGGCTATCAACAAACTTGGGCGGGTCGCAGAGGACGAGGTCCCCGGTCTTGCCGTTCTTCTGCATCTGGCGGATCCACGTGAAGGCGTCGGAGTGGACGAAGTCGATCCGGACGTTGTTCAGGTTCATGTTCCGCTTAGCCATCTCGATGGCCTTCTCGTCGAGGTCGACACCGGTGACTTCCGTGGCGCCGGCGAGCTTGGCGGCAATGGAGAAACCTCCTGAGTAGCAGCAGAGGTCTAGGACTTTGAGGCCTTTGGCGAGGGCGCCGAAGCGGCGGCGGTTGTCGCGCTGGTCGCAGAAGAAGCCGGTCTTGTGGCCTTCGGCAAAATCGACCTCCTGGACCATGCCGAACTCCTTGATCTTCACGAAGCGGACGGCTGATTTCGGGATGTCGGTCGGCATGATGCCTTCGATGCGGGCGACATGCGCGTCGACCTGGACGATCTCGCGCTTGGTGCCGACGGCGTCGTGCAGGATGGGGATCCAGCGGGGGAGGCGGCGCATGACCGCATAAGAAGAGACTTCGATGGAGAGCACGTCGCCGAGGCGGTCGACAATCAGGCCGGAGAGAAAGTCGGCGTCGGCGTTGACCACGCGGTAGGCGTCCGTATTTTCGTCGAGCTTCAGGACGTCCTTGCGGAGGGCGGCGGCGCGGCGGATGGCCTGTTCGAACCAGACGTCATCCGGCTTGCCCGGGGTGGCCTTGAGGATGCGGAGCGCGATGGGGGCACCGGCGTTCCAGAAACCGTAACCAATAAAGGAGCCTTGCTTGTCGTACGCGGAAACCACGTCGCCCTGGCGGGCGTCGGGCGAGACCTCGCCGACCATCGAGCGGAAGATCGAGGGCTTGGACGTGAAGGTCTTCAGCTGCACCCACGGTTTCTCACGCGCGATGGGCGCGGGGATATTGGGCAGGCTGCTGGTCGGCTCGGACATGCCGAAAGGTTCGGGGTGGCGTCGCCCTTGGCAAGCCCCGGCCGCTCCGATGGGTCAGATTAACCGATGAAGCTGCAGATATACTGGCAGATGCCAGACTGCACCGTGATCGTGAAGCCGGACTTCGCCGGGACGTCGAACTTCGTGCCCGCGCCGTAGGTCTTCTCTTCCTTGGAACCGTCCTGGACCACGACGCACGAGCCGTCGGTGATTTCCATGATCTCGGCCTTGTCGGTGCCGAAGTGGTAGGTGCCGGCGTAGATCAGGCCGACCGTCTTTTTCTCACCCGAGGCGAGGAGGATCGTGTGGGAGACGACCTTGCCATCGAAGTAGACGTTGGCTTTGGCGACGGCAGTGACGTTCTTGAATTCCATGGGACGGATTTGGTAAGGGGAGGGGGAGGGAGGGTAAATAAAATTCACCATCCTAACACCCGCGCACGCGGGTCCCTAGATCAACGGGTCCGTTGGCTTTTCACGACCTGATAGTAGGCGACGGGGCCGAGGATCTCTTCGCCGGCAGCCGACCTGATGCCCGGGAAGCTTAGCTCGTGAATGAAGCCCTCGCGAATAGGCTCGCCCAGTTCGATTGCCATGGTTCGCCGGTCTTTGGACAGGATATTGGACCGGACGAGCAGCGGGGCCTCGTCGGTTTTCGGCGACCCGTAGCGGACATGATACAAATAGCGGAAGCGCCTCAGGCTGACCTGATAGCTAGCTAAGTCGATTGCCTCCGTGAAGCGCACCTCGAAACCGGTGGCCGTGAGGTGGACGGATTCGATGAGGGCCGGCAGGGCTTTCGGCGCCTCGATGCGGACGATGCCGTTGTTACCGGCCCAAGACAGATGGGTCTTGCCGACATGCAGGGCGCCGTCGGGGGCGAAGGCGAGCCGGTGGTTACCGTTACGGAGAGCCTTGGTGTCGAGGAACGGGATCATCGCGCCTTGATGGACGCCGCCGATATCTTCGCCGACGAAGCGCACGAGGCGGGCCGCGTTCATTTCGCCGAAGACGACCTGTCCGGCGAGCGCACCCCAGGACTTCGGGAACACCGCGGGCTGCGTCGGAGAATTAGAGAGCTCGCCTTGGATGAAGACACCGCCAGGCGCTTGGCGGCGTTTTTCGAGTTCGTCCACCGGCAAGGCCAGCGGGTCGCCCTTGTCCCAGCCAGGCGTCCAGACCAGCGAGGCCGGGTGCCCGTTGAACGACCCCTTCGTCACGACCTGCAGCGGCGAACTCCCGCGCCAATCGCCTTGGTTGTCGTTGACCAGTAGGCGTCCTTGGGCGTCGAAGCCGATGCCATTGGGTGAGCGGAAGCCCGTCGCGTAGAGCTCCGCCGCGCCGCGCCCGCCGTCGGCGATGCGCATGATGCAGCCTCGGTAGGGCACGCGGGAATACATGCGGCCGGCGGTTTTGGTCTGGCCCGACATCAGCTGTTGACGGCTGGCCTGGCCGATTTCCGACCACGTCCCGCGGATTTCCTTGAAGACGCCGGCGCCAGACGAAGCCAAGTTGAGGGCGACATAGAGCGCCCCGTCGGGCCCGCGTGCTGGACCGAAGGCGAACTCGTGGTAGTTGCCCGTCATCCCGAAATCATCCCAGAGTGTGCGGTAACGGTCGGCCTTGCCGTCGTTGTTCGTGTCTTCCAGCCGGGTCAATTCCGGACGCTGCATCACGATCAAGGCGCCCTTGCCGTCGGGCAGGAGCCCTAGCGGCTCGTGCAGGCCCTCGGCGAACTGTTTCCAGGAGCCATCGGTTTGGCGGATGAAGACCTCGCCGCGGTGGAAAGCTACGGCCAGGCGACCATCATCGAGAAACGCCAGCCCGCCGACTTGGTCATCGATGCCAGCGGGTACCTCGACCTGGGAGAGCGCGAAGGCTTCGGCCCAACCGTCCTTGGCCGGGACAGCGGCGGACTTGGCGGCCGTCGGGGGATTTGGGGCGGCGATGGTGGCCGATAGGAAGAGCAGGGGGATGATCACGGCAGGCGGACGGTGAGGGTGAAGGACTTGGCCTCGGCGGGCGTCAGGGTCAGCTTGTCCTGGACCGTGACGCCGCTCGCGCACGTCGTGGCGGCGTCGAGTGTCAGGGTGATGGGCTTGGTCGCGGTGACCTCGAAGCGGCGGGCCAGACCTTTTCCGTCGGCGACAATCGTCTCGCGGAAGCGGGCGCCATCGCGCTCATACTCGAAGGTCGGCAGGCCGGCGGCGTCGACCGTGTAGCCGAGGAACTTCACGCGCTTCTGCAGGGATTCATCGGCTGGTAAATTCAAGAGCGTCTGGCCCAGCAGGATGGCGAACGCCTTGCCATTGCTCTTGTAGTAGTCCCAGCAGTCTAGGAAATCGCCCCGCCAGATTGTACGTAAGCGGCAGTCGCCCGCATCAAAGCAATAGTTTAGGTCGCCCGGCAGAGCCACGGCGATGGCCGCTGGGCCGACGTTCGGGAGGAACATCCGCTGGATTTCAGGGCGCCGAGCTGGGCGTACTAAGAGGTCTTTTTTCGCCACGGGCTTTTCCTTCAGTCCCCGGGACGCGGTGATCATGTATCCGTGGACCGCGCGCAGATTGGCTTCGCCCAGGTGAGCCATGGAAGGCATCTCGATGACACCGGCGCGCTTTTTCACGGGCTGGATTGACCACGCGATGAACTCCTGCGGCTTCTTTTGGTAGAGCTTGGTGATCTCGACCAGCGAGGGTCCGACCACCATCTGGTTCGGGAGGTGGCAGGCGGCGCAATTCTGCTCATACAGCAGCTTGCCATCCTGCGCGGAGACGAGGGCCACGCTCAGGGCGAGGAGGGGGGCGAAGGTGGAGCAACGAAGACGCATGGGGGGTAGCTTCTCTCTATGAGTTATCTCGAAACTAAGGGTCTGCCAACATTAAGACAGGTATTTTGACGGGTCTGGGTCGGGCCTTGGCTTGGGCGGAGGATTGGTGTCGGAGGCGGGTAAACCGCGTGAGCTTCGCCGCGCCGGGCGCGCCGATATTTTTACTACCGTCAGATTAACTTCAATGGGGAAACCGCTTCGCCCTGCTGGCGCTTGCGGATGGACTCGAGGTACTCGTCCTTGAACTTCGGGACGGCGGACTGCACGGGCCACGCGACGGCTTCGCCGTGGGCGCAGATCGTGCGGCCGGCCACCTGATTCGCGATGTCGAGCAGCAGGGGGACGTCGGTCTCAAGACCGCCGCCGGTCGTGATGCGCTTCGTGACGCGGGAGAGCCAGAGGGAACCTTCGCGACAGGGCGTACACTGACCGCAGGTCTCGTGGGCGTAGAAGGCGTTGAGGTTGGAGAGCGCCTGGATCATCTCGACGGAATCGTCGAGGACGATGGTTCCTCCGGTGCCGAGGCCCGTGCCACACGCGGCGATGCTATTAGAGTCGAGCGGGATGTCTTCCACCGCCCAGTCGAACTCGGTGCCGTTGGCGAGCTTGCCCTTGAAGCGTTCGCCGATCTTGAGGATTTTGGTGGAGGAGCCGCCGGGGATGATGGCCTTAATCTTACGGCCGTCGAGCGGGCCGCCGCAGAGGTCGTGGAGCAGTTCGCCGAAAGTGGCCTTGCCGGCTTCGATCTCGTAGAGGCCGGGTCGCTTGACCAAGCCGCTGACGCACCAGATGTGCGTACCGCTGTCGCCAGGGATGCCGATCTTGGCGAACTCCGCGCCGCCAAAGGCAATCACGTGCTTCACCTGCGCCATCGTCTCCGCGTTGTTGACGATGGTCGGGCAGTTGTAGAGGCCGAGGACGGCCGGGAAATACGGGGGCTTGATGCGCGGGTAGCCACGCTTGCCTTCGAGGGACTCGATCAGGCCGGTCTCTTCGCCGCAGACGTAGCAACCTCCGCCACGGTGGATGACGACTTCGCAGGAGTAACCCGAGCCGAGGATGTTCTGACCAAGGAAACCCTTGGCCTTCGCTTCAGCAATCGCGCGTTCGAGGATCTTGGCGCCGTGGACGAACTCGCCGCGGATGTAGATGAAGGCCTGCTTGGCCTGGATGGCCCACGCGGTGATCGCGATGCCTTCCAGCATCTGGTGCGGGTCCTTGTAGATGATCTGGCGATCCTTGTAGGTACCGGGTTCGGATTCGTCGGCGTTGACGACGAGGTAGATGGGCTTGCCCGACTTACGGTCGAGGAACTTCCACTTCATGCCGGTCGGGAAGCCGGCGCCGCCGCGGCCGCGCAGGCCGGAGACTTCGACTTCCTTGCAGACTTCGTCGGGCTTGAGGGCGACGGCTTTCTTGAGGGCTTCGTAACCGCCGTTGCGCAGGTAGCAGTCGATATCGACCGTATACCCCGGCTTGCGGAGGTTGGCGTAGATGAGAGGGCGTTCGACGGCGGGCATGTCGCTTAGAGTTGGGAGATTAACCGTTCCACTCGGGCGTGCCGGGGACGGGAGGGTTCAGGCCGTAGGATGAATCCTTGAGCGTGGCCTTGAGCTGGGCGGCGAACTGGCCGGCGTTCTCGGGCTTCACATTCTCGTGCATCGAGGCGTCGACGTGGACGACGGGCCCGCAGCCGCAATCAGCGATGCATTCGACGAACGCTAGGGTGAAGTCGCCGTCGGGCGAAGTCTCGCCGCGCTTGCAGTTGAGGGATTGCTCGAGGCTCTCCATCAGCGCGTAGGAACCGCGGAGGGCGCAGGACAGCGTCCGGCAGACGCGCACGTGGCGGCGGCCGATCGGCGACTGGCGGTACATCGGGTAGAACGTCACCACTTCAAGGACCTGCATCGGGGTCACGCCGACCTGATCGGCGACCCAGGTCATGTCTTCCTGGGTGATGTAGCCGCGATCTTCCTGCACGAGGTGCAAGAGGGGCATCGTGGCGCTGCGCTGCTGCGGATACTGCGCGATGATGGCGGGAGCCTGGGCGAGCGTCTCAGGCTTGAGCGCGCGGGCGGGGGCGGAGGAAGAAGGAGATTCGTGCATGGGGTTTAGCGGTCGCATTCGCCCATGACGAAGTCGAGCGAACCGAGGATGGAAGCGACGTCGGTGAGGAAGTTGCCGGGGACGATGGCGGGAAGGATCGAGAGCGAGACGAAGCTCGGTCCGCGGATGCGGAGGCGGTAAGGGACGCCGCCACCGTTGGAGACGACGTAGAAGCCGAGCGCGCCCTTCGGGTTCTCGGCTTCGAAGTAGACTTCACCAGCCGGGATCTGCGGGCCTTCGGTGACCAGCATGAAGTTCTGAATCAGCTCTTCCATCTTCGTCATCACCTTCGCCTTGGGCGGGAGGAAGATCTTCTTCGCGTCTTCGGCATACCAGGCACCGCCCGGCATCGTCTTCACGACCTGGCGGATGATGCGCACGGACTGGCGGAGCTCTTCCATGCGGACGAGGTAGCGGTCGAAGCAGTCTCCCTTGGTGCCGACGGGCACATCGAAGTCATACTGTTCGTAGCCCGAGTAGGGCTTGTCCTTACGGAGGTCGAACGGCACGCCGGAAGCGCGGAGGTTCGGGCCGGTGAGGCCGTAGGCGAGGGCCATCTCTTTCGTGATGGTGGCGATGCCTTCGGTGCGCTCGAGGAAGATGCCGTTGCGGGTGAGGAGCTTGTCGACCTCGTCGATCGTGCGTTCGACGCCGTCGCAAAAGGCCGAGACCTTGGGGAGCCAGCCATCCGGGATGTCGCGTGTCACGCCGCCGATGCGGGTGTAGCTCGTGGTGAAGCGGGCACCGGTGAGTTCTTCGAAGAGCGTGTAGAGTTTCTCGCGCTCGTTGAAGGTGTACATGAACACCGTCCACGCGCCGGTATCCATCGCGTAGACGCCGATGCCGAGGAGGTGGGAGGAGACGCGAGCCATCTCGCAGGTGAGCACGCGAATCGCTTCGCAGCGCGCGGGGAGCTTGAGGTTGGCGAGCTTCTCGACGGCGATGGCGTAGGCGACGTTGTTGGCGAGCGGGGCGAGGTAGTCCAGGCGGTCCGTGTACGGGACGAACTGGTTATACGTCATATTCTCGGCGATCTTCTCGTCGCCGCGGTGCAGGTAGCCGATGACCGGGTCGCACTTCACGACCTTATCGCCGTCGAGCTCGAGGCTCAGGCGGAGCACGCCGTGCGTGGCCGGGTGGGACGGACCCATGTTCAGGGTCATGTTCTCTCCGTGCAGTTCTTCCGAACGGGCGGCGACGTCGCCGATGGAGATTTCCTTGGTGATCTTCACGTTAAATCAGGCTTTGGGTTTTTCTTCGGTCCAGGACTGGTCGAGCGCGGAGGGTTCGCCCGTGGACATCTTGCCGCCGTGCGAGACGAATGGGCCGCCCATCATCGGCGCGGGTTCGACCTTCTGGCCGGTGACTTCCGCGACGTCGGCGGCGGGGAAGGGGACTTCGATGCCGGCAAGAGGGAAGTCCTTGCGGAG
>Ga0209355_1001378_pt1 | contig 13769 bp, 12 predicted proteins | sample LauGreSBDMM110SN_3_FD_187563 | JGI IMG/M metagenome (GOLD analysis project Ga0209355, IMG submission 187563) | Freshwater lake microbial communities from Lake Michigan, USA - Sp13.BD.MM110.SN (SPAdes) (version 2) | ecosystem: Environmental > Aquatic > Freshwater > Lake | place: Lake Michigan...
TAAAGAATTAAGAGATATAATCGATGCTTTAGACGAGCAATATCCTCAAGGTAGAATTAATATACAGGATGGTACAATTCAATATCAACCTGGAGCACCTACTAGAAAACAACAAGCTGAACAACAAAGACAACAATCGGGCGATACTTCGAGCATGAAAGTTGTAAAAGAATAATCCGAATATTTATATAGTAAGAAAACTATATGAAAGGATTAGCAAAATTTTTAGTAGAAACAATATTGGATGAAGCGGCTGAAATGGACAAAGTAGTTGTTGTCTATTCTGGCCGCTTTCAACCATTTCATAAGGGACATTACGCAACTTATGAAAATTTAGTACGCAAATTCGGAAAGGATAGCGTATATATCGGAACTTCTAATGTTACCGATTCAAAGAAATCTCCATTTAATTTTAAGGAAAAGAAAGCAATAATGATGCAGATGTTTGGGATACCATCATCTAAAATTGTTAATGTCAAAAATCCATATAGACCCGAAGAAATACTAAATAAGTATGATTCTGATACAACTGGTTTAATTGTTGTAGTTGGTGAAAAGGACCAAAACCGATTAAGTGGTAAATACTTCACTCCATATAAAGGTAAAGTAGAGCAAGGGTATTTAGATAAAGGATATGTGTACGCTTCACCCGCAACAGCAAATCCTATTAGTGGTACTGATGTTCGTTATTGGTTAAGTGCTGGTAGTGAGGAAGAAAGAAAAAAGAATTTTACAAAAGCATATCCTAAATTTGATTCTCAAATATTCAAATTAATTACTCTTAAGTTAAAGAGTTTAAAAGAATGTATTAATGAGGAAATCAAAATAAATGTCAAAATTGGAGATACTATTCTAATGGGAAGATTCAAAAACAAAAAAGTAGTAGTAAAAACAATAGGTACAGATGATTGGGGAATGCCAACAATTAATGGTAAGAAGGTAGCAACATTTAGAATTCCTAAAAAAGAAGAATTAAAAGAAGCTGCATCTAATAGTGGATTTAGTGGAGCGGATGAACCTGATACATCATTTGTAGCAGATAGACAAAAACGAATATTAAATAAAACTAAACCTGAGGGTTGGTATAAACAAGGTGGATACACTCAATTAGATAAACCTAAAGCGGATAATATGAGAGGGGTTGGTAAATCAAAAGATACTGAAACTCAATTTAGAAAATCATATTACAAAATAAATAATGTAGAAAAAAGTACATTAAATCCAGCAGATGACCCACATAAAGTTGAAGATTGGAAAGAAGTAAAACCTAAAAAAGCAATAAAAAAACCTAAAAGATTTTGGGAACTTCCTGAAAATCAAAAAGATACAATAATTTCAAAAGAAGATATTAAAGAAATAGTTGAGGATTTTGATAACCTATTAGATGAGATGGGATTAGGTGGTGGAGCTGGTATAGGTTTAAGTTTACCAGGTGGATATATCAATGGAGCACCTGATACTAAAGATGTTAAGAAATTAAAATCTAAATTAGATGGTGATGATAGTGATGAATACACTCCGGTAAAAGAAGCAACTTCATCAGAAATTATAAAAGATTTAGATAAGGTAAAAAATGATTTACTTAAAAAAGCAGATATTTTAATTGCAAAAAAGAAAAAACTTTATTCTAATGTTGATATAGAATCCCCAATGAGTACAGATGAAAAGAAATTAAATAAAGAAATTGCAGATTTATTTTCAGAAATACAACAATTAATTCAACAAAAAAGAAGTTTAAAGAAAGAATCAGTAAACGAATCAATCCTATTAGAAGGTGGGGCTTATGGACATATGAACCACCCATTTGATATTGAAATGAATCTTACATTTGGTGACTTAAAACAAATTGTAGTAAGAGCATTGAATGGTGATTTGGAATTAGCAAGAGAAAAAACCGATGGTCAAGCATTAGCAATTAGTTGGGTAAATGGTAGATTGGTTGCAGCTAGAAATAAATCACATTTAAAGAACAAAGGTGAGGGTGCTATGACAATAGGGCAAGTAGCTACTAACTTTGCTAATAGGGGTGCATTAACCGATGCATATACATTTGCAATGAAAGATTTGTCTGCAGCAGTATCTGCATTATCCGAACCACAAAAGAAAAAGATATTTAAAGATGGTGCATGTTTTATGAATTTGGAAGTAATATATCCTAAGAATGCAAACGTAATCCCATATGGCCAAAATCTTTTAGTATTTCATGGTACATTTGAATATGATGAAAGTGGTGAGGTAATTGGTGAAAACCAACAAGCTGCAAGTATATTGGCTGGAATGATTAAGCAGGTTAATAAGCATGTACAATCGACATACACAATACAAGGACCACCAATGTTATCATTGCCAAAATCCGAAGAATTGACTAAAAAGCAAGGTAAATATATTTCAATGATAAATAAATTACAATCGGAATATAAATTATCAGATTCAGCGGGTGTTGCTGATTACCATCAAGCATATTGGACCGATTTGGTAAATAAAAATGCAAAGGGTTTAGATGCACAACAAAAAATAGGATTAGTTAAACGATGGGCGTTTGGTGATAAGGGATTTCGTATCGCTACAATACAAGATGCTAAAATAAAAGCATGGGCTGATAATATGGATAAAAAAGACCAAGCTAAGATATCAAAGGAAAACATAATGAAATTTGAGGAGATATTCTTAGGTGTTGGTGCAGATGTATTAGCATTTGCGCAATCGGTACTTACAGCAAACCCATCAGATGCAACTAAAAAGATGAGAGCTGAATTGGGTAGTGCTATTAAATCATTAAAAGCAACTGGTACTGCATCTCAATTAGATAAATTAAAAATAGAATTACAAAGATTAAATTCTTTGGGTGGATTTGATAAAATTGTTCCCAATGAAGGGTTAGTTTTTGTGTATAATGGTAATACATACAAATTAACTGGAGCGTTTGCACCTCTTAATCAAATTCTCGGTATTTTTAAATTTTCAAGATAATTAATTGTTTTTCGAATTTTGATATACTTATATATACAAATATATCAAACCTAATATGGCAAGAGAATTCAATAAAAAATTCATGCATCCAACTCGTAGGAAGTTGGTTGATATGGTAATGCATGGGGCTGAATATGAAAAGGACTCATTTATTTCATTTTCTGGTGCAGATAAAAAAATTATAAAACATAAGGTTGGTGAAAAATGGACAGATGAAAATGGTAAGTCTTGGGAACAAAGTGAAGGTGGTAGAATAGAATTTTCAGAATTGGGTGATATAATGGCTGAAGCGAGAGCTTACTTAGATAAGTTAAACACTTGTAAATCTGATAATTGTAAAACAATCAAAATAGGTAGAGTTGATAAAAAGTTAATATCTAAAACCGGGTATTGTTTACACTGTCTTACTATAAGAGAGGCTGAAATAAAATATGATGGTTTGTGGAATGAGTATGAGGATTATAAGATATATTCTAATATGATTGCGCATGGTAATGATGTGGTAGCACAATTTAAGCAAGCATATAACGATGCTAAACAAACATACGAAGTAGTTCAAGAAGATGGTACAATTGAAAAATGGAGTATGGAAAGAGATGTAACCGAATTAAAAGCTGAAATACTAACTGATATAACTAAGTTTGAAGAAGAAATCGAACAGGCTACTAAATTGAGAAATGAGGCTTACGAAAAATTAAAAGATAAAAATTACGATTTAGTAAGACCACTTAACGATTAATATGAGTACTGGTATAACACAAAAGAAAACTCTAAAAGAGATAGTAGCAGAAGAATACAAAAAGTGCGCGGTAGACCCGATTCACTTTATGAAGAAGTATTGCATGATTCAACATCCGGTGAGAGGTAAGATACCATTTCACTTATTCCCATTTCAGGAAAAAACACTAACTCAATTTAAAGATAACCGATTTAATATAGTACTTAAATCACGACAAACTGGTATCTCAACTTTATCGGCTGGATACGCACTTTGGAAAATGATATTTAATTCTGATTTTAACGTATTGGTTATTGCAACAAAGCAAGATGTTGCAAAGAACTTAGTAACAAAGGTTAGAGTAATGCATGAATTACTTCCAGGTTGGTTAAAAGGCGGTTCTTTGGAAGATAACAAACTTTCCCTTCGTTTGCATAACGGTTCTCAAATTAAGGCTATTGCATCTTCTGCTGATGCAGGACGTTCTGAAGCCTTATCACTTTTAATATTTGATGAAGCAGCTTTCATTGATGATATCGATGAGATTTGGGTAGCGGCACAATCAACACTATCAACGGGTGGAGCTTGTATAGCACTTTCTACTCCAAATGGCGTGGGTAATTGGTTTCATAAAACTTGGTTAAGTGCTGAAGAAGGTAGTAGCCCATTCAATACAATTAAATTACATTGGAGCTTACATCCTGAAAGAGGTGAGGCTTGGCGGGCTGAGCAGGAGAAACTATTAGGAATAAAGAAAGCAGCACAAGAATGTGATTGTGACTTTGTTTCATCGGGTGATACCGTAATTGAGCCGGAGCTATTGATGTTTTATAAAGAATCATTTTGTAAAGAGCCATTAGAAAAAACTGGATTTGATGGTAACTTATGGAGATGGGAATACCCAACTGTAGGTGGTTCTTATATGGTTATTGCGGACGTAGCAAGAGGAGATGGCTCGGATTATTCCGCAGCTCATGTTATAGAAATAAACACGTGTACACAGGTTGCAGAATATAAAGGTAAGGTTGATACAAAAGATTTTGGAAACTTCTTAGTTGAATTATCTACACAATATAATGATGCACTTCTTGTAATAGAGAATGCAAACATTGGTTGGGCGTGTATTCAACAGGTAATTGATAGAGCATACAAAAATCTATTCTATATGAGTAAGGATTTAAAGTATGTGGATGTAGAAAATCAAATGAGAAACAAATATCGAGCGGATGAAAAACAAATGGTAGCTGGATTTTCAACAACCTCTAAAACGCGTCCACTTATTATTTCTAAATTGGATGAGTATTTTAGAGAGAAATCAGTAACCATTCGTTCCAATCGTTTAATAGATGAGTTATTTACTTTTATATTTATAAATGGTAGAGCTGAAGCTATGAAAAGTTATAATGATGATTTGGTTATGGCATTGTGTATTGGGTTGTGGGTTAGAGATACTGCACTTCGTTTAAGACAGGAAGGAATAGACCTTACTAAAAGAGCTTTAGGTGGTATAAGTTCTAATCAACAATACGAAGGAGTATATGGAGGAAACGAAATGGTTGATAACCCTTGGAAAATGAAAATTGGAGATGATATGGAAGACCTAACTCAATGGTTATAAAAAATGTAGTGTTTTGATAATTTACGATATTTATGGTATATGTCAAAATAAAGTAAACTAAAATGATTAGACTTAAAAATATCTTAAAAGAAGATGAGTATGTAGACCAAGCCTATAAAGCTGGTGATACTCCAACTGATAATCCAATTGATGATTATGATGAATTGGATGTTGAGCAAGAAGATATGGATGATTTCATAAACTTCTTAAAAGGATATTCAACTCAATTAGAAGAAGCTAATTGTAATTGTGTATATGAAGCAGAATATAAGGGTAGAGAAGTAAAGTTAGGTAAACCAACACAAGGTGATGTTAAGAAGTTTAAGGTATATGTAAAGAATCCTAAGACTGGTAAAATCATTAAAGTAAACTTCGGACAAAAAGGAATGGTAATTAAAAAAGATAATCCTGCTGCTAGAAAATCGTTTAGAGCAAGAATGAATTGTGATAATCCGGGTCCAAGAACAAAGGCAAACTATTGGAGTTGCCGTAAATGGTAAAATAAATTATGGCAGAACAAGAATTGGATGATAGAAGTTTTTTTGGTAGGTTAAAGAAATTATTTTCAACAAACGCAATTGTAACCGTTGATAAAGATGGTAAGCGTACGGTTGTTGATACCGAAGAACGCCAACAAAGCACAAACTTTGTAAATCTTAAAGATAGATATACAAAATTACAACGCTCTTATTACGATAGTAATGCGGGAGCACAGTCAATGGCATATCATCAGGTTCGTAGAGAACTTTTTAGAGATTACGATGCAATGGATTCAGACCCAATCATTGGTTCGGCTTTAGATATATACGCAGATGAATCTACAACTAAGAATGAATATGGTGATGTTCTTCAAATCAAATCTACAAATGAAAATGTAAGAGATATGTTACATAATTTATTCTATGATATAATGAACATAGAATTTAATTTATGGCCTTGGATTAGAAATTTAGTAAAATATGGTGATGCTTTTATAGCATTAGAAATTATGCCTGGTAAAGGTATTATTAATGTCGCTCCACATTCAATCTATAATGTAGAAAGATTAGAAGGTACTGACCCTAATAATCCTGATTATGTAAAGTATAAGGTTGAAATGGACCGTTTAGGTAAAAAAGAGTATGAGCAGTATGAAATGGCTCACTTTAGAATGTTATCTGATACAAACTTTCTCCCATATGGTAAATCAATGGTAGAGGGAGCTAGGAGAATTTGGAAACAATTATCCCTTATGGAAGATGCGATGCTAATCCATCGTATTATGAGAGCACCTGAAAAGAGAGTGTTCAAAATTGATATAGGTAACATCCCACCGCAAGAAGTTGATAACTATATGCAGAAGATTATCAATAAAATGAAGAAAACTCCATTTGTTAATAAAGATACCGGTGATTATAATTTAAAATACAATATTCAGAATCTTACTGAAGATTTTTTCTTACCTGTACGTGGTAGTGATAGTGGAACAACTATTGATAACCTACAAGGTTTAGAATACGCAGCTATTGAAGATATCGATTACTTAAAGAATAAATTATTTGCAGCATTAAGAGTTCCAAAGGCTTACTTATCTTATGATGAGAACGTTAATGGTAAAGCTACTTTGGCGGCGGAAGATGTTCGTTTTGCTAGAACTATCGAAAGAATTCAAAGAACAGTTGTTAGTGAATTAACTAAAATAGCAATCGTACATTTAGCAGCTCAAGGTATTGATGATTCTGAAATGACTAATTTTGAATTAACTCTAACCAACGCATCTACAATCTATGAGCAAGAGAAGGTTAATTTGTGGTCTGAAAAAGTAAGATTAGCAACTGACGTAAAAGCACTTAATATGTTATCTTCCGATTGGGCTTATCACAATGTATTTGGACTATCCGAAGATGAGATTGATATGGAAAGGGCTAAAGTAGTTTTAGACCTTAAAGACCGTTTCAGACATAATTCAATTGAACAGCAAGGACAAGACCCAGCAAATCCACCAGAACAACAAAATGTGGAAGAAGAAATCAGTAAATTAAAAACTGAGATTGAATTAAACAGAGGAATTGGTAGACCTAGAGAAGGTAATACTTATGGTAAAGATAAACACCCATATGGTAGAGACCCATTAGGTAATAAAGAAAATGAGAAAGAGAGAAAAAGAGAGGATAGAGTACTAAACACAAACGCTAAGAAGCTAGCAAGAGAATATATAAACGGAATTTCATCAAAAAAACAAGTTTTAATTGAAAAAGCGGGTATGCTTGATGAAAAAAATCTATTAGATGATAGTAAAATTTGATAAAGAAAAATTTGTTTATATTTATATGTGTTAGTTTATAGGGTAGAATAAATATAGGGTAAGTAAATGAAAAAAATAAAACATTCCAAATTTAAGAATACTGGTGTGTTATTTGAATTATTAGTAAGACAAATAACATTGGAAGTTCTTAATGGCGATAAGACTGAAAACGCAAAGAATATCTTAAGAGAATTCTTTTCTCCAAATACGGAGTTAAACAAAGAATTACGTCTTTATGATATATTGTTAAAAGAAAAGTATAGTTCTGAAACAAAAGCAGATAGATTGGTAGAAACCGTATGTGATGCTCATAATAAGCTAAACCACGTTACACTTTCTAAAGAAAAATTCAATCTTATTAAAGAAATTTCAGAAAAATTTGAAATTGAACAATTCTTAGCATCGCCTATTTCTAATTATAAAACATTAGCATCTATATATAAAGTATTCGAATCTAAAAGAGCAGATGGATATGATATTAAAGATATATTTAATTCAAAGATTACCCTAATCGAAAACATTACATCAAAGCCCGCTCAAAAAATTCAACCAACTGAAGAAAAAAGGTTGATTGAAACTTATAAACAACAAGATAAAGACCTTAGATTACTTACCTATAAGATTCTAGTAGAAACTTTTAACAAAAAATATACAAATTTAGATGATTCTCAAAAGAATTTGTTGAAAGAATATATAAACAACATTACAAATACTACCAAATTCGTAGATTATATCGGAAAGGAATTACCAAACATAATTGCAGAATTAAATGGTATTAAATCAAAACTAAAAGATAGAGTTACACAAATTAAATTATCAGAAACTATTTCCCTTTTAGAAAAAATGAAAATTGGAAAGACTGTATCTGATTCTCAAGTTTCATCTATTATGCTTTCTTATGAGTTAATCAAAGAATTAAAATCAAAGATAAATGTCAAATAGACTAAAAGAAATAATCAGAGGTATAGTTAAAGAAATACAATCCGAAAAGGAATTGGAAGAAATGACTGGAACTAGTGCAGTTGCTGGATATGATACTCCAAACGCATTTTCTAAACCAGGTCAAACTGCAAAGAAAAATAATAGATTAGCTAAAGTAACTGGTGGTGAGGTTGTCGATGATTTAGAGGAAGCAAAGATATTAAATCTAAAGCAAGAAAAAGAAAAACCAACAGCAGCTAAAAAAGATCCAGGTGCAGAAATTGCAGTTATTAGTGGTATGGAATTAGCTGAAAAAAATTTACATTTGGCTGAAAATCGTTGGTTAGAAATTAAAAATGGAGATGCATCCCCTAAAGCTAAAATGAGTAAAGGTGTGACAAGCATCAAACAACAATTGGGTGAGGTAGAGAAATTTGTTAACTGGTATTCTAAAATAAAAAATGAGAATGGAGTTAAAAGAGATGATTACTATAAAAGAACACACAAAAGTTTACATAAAATCAAAGAAAGGTTAATGAATCTTTCAGAAAAAATTAGAACACTATAATATGAACACATCAATTACAAAATCAAGACTAAAAGAATTAGTTAAAGAAGTAATGGTAGAAGAAAACGAATATCAAGCGTTTTTTGCTAAAGCTTTAGATAAAGCAGGTAAGGATATAAATGCAATGTCAGATGAAGAAAAGAAAGCTTTCTTTAATAAAATTGATTCTGCTTGGAATGGTAAGGGTGAAAAGAATGAAGGTAATGCTTTCGGTGCAGCAGTTTCTAAAGCAAAGCAAGAAGGTGATGATGAGTTTGAAGTTGGTGGAGAGAAATATAAAACTGAAGATATTTCAGCAGAGTTACCAAAAGCAATAATCCCATCGGCTGTTAAACAAAAATTGGAATTAGCAATTGATAAAATCAAAGATGCTAAATTAAACCCTACTCAAAAATTACAATTAGTAGCACAAGTAGTTGATAGTTTAGGTATTGATAAAACTCAATTAGGTACTATTACTAATAAGATTAGAAGCAAAATGGAATCAGTAACCGAAGCAAGAGATGCTGATGGTAATGAATTTCCTGAAATAGATGATTTTAAAGCAGCTATCAAAAAAATAATTCAAAATGATGATGTTGAAAAGCTTTTAAGAAATAAAGTTACGGCTTATCTACAAAAAGAAAAAGGATTTACAGGAGCTGGTAATACAAATAGTAGTAGATTATACGATAAAGTAATAAATGATTTACTTAAACACTAAGAATTAAAATATAAATGAAAGGACTTTTAATAGAAACAAAATTATTTGAGGCTAAGGTACAAGAAGATGAAGGTGGGAGAACCCTTGTTAAAGGTGTCTTGCAAAGAGCTGGTGCCGAAAACCAAAATGGTAGAGTTTATCCAAAGCCTATATTAGAAAGAGAAGCTAAGAAATACGAAACGTTCATTAAAGAGCGTAGAGCATTGGGTGAATTAGACCATCCGGATTCTACTGTAATCAACTTAAAGAATGTTTCACACAATATTAAAGAAATATGGTGGGATGGTGATGATTTATGTGGAACCGTTGAGGTTTTATCCACACCATCTGGTAATATACTTAAAGAACTACTAAAAGCTGGTATCCTATTGGGTATTTCATCAAGAGGTATGGGTTCAACTAAACCTTTGAGTGGAAATAAAGTAGAAGTGGCAGACGATTTTGAATTGATTGGTTGGGACTTTGTTTCAAACCCATCAACGCATGGTGCATTTATGGTCCCAATGAATGAATCCGTAAATCCACTAAAACAAATTGGTACTGATGCTTGTGGTGAATACTGTAAAGCACAGGATTTAATGAGAGAAATAATAACTGAAATAGCATAAAAATGGCAAATAATTTTGATATATACGATTTCGTACACAACAATAAGATAACCTTAAAAGTTGATAGTAATAAAGGAACTACTGTGCATAAAGCATACAATGATATCCGTAAAACTAACTTGAAAGAAGTAAAAATAGTAAATGGTAAATTCAGCTTAGCTGAAAACTTAGGAGATAGAAAATTATCAAACGAAGTTAAAAAACACTTCTTAGAAATAATTTCTACTTACAACACTTTCCAAGACCAAATGAAAAGACAATCGGATGTAACTGAAGTAGCAAATACTTTAGGTGCTATCGTTGAGGCTGCAAAAGAAATGACCCTGAGAGAAAGTGGTGATTGGTTTGATAATGTGACTGTAAAAAGAAATATGCAGGAATTAGATAAGATGGGTAAATCATTTGATAAATTCGCTGTAGAAGCAAAAGCAATGGATGAGAGATTACATTCTTTATATGAAGATATGGGTCACATCTTAAATCGTTACTATGAAATCGCTGATATCTCTGTAGATACAATGAAAGAAAGATTAGGTAATAAAAAGAAATAATATGATTAGTTTAGGTGGATTAGTATCTCAAAAAGCATTTGGTAAATTTGAAATGGGTAAAGTAATTTCTAATCCATTTGCAAACGCATTCATTAAAGAAGGTGAGGGTGAAGACCACGAAGTTTCTATGGCAAATAATTCAATAGATATCATTATTAAGATGGCAACTGAATTAAAAGCTAAAATGGGTGAGGATGAAAAACAAATCCCAGCTTGGATTCAAGACCATATAGCTAAAGCAGAAAACTTAATTTCTCAAGCATCTGGAAACTATCACGAATATGGTGATTCAAACGAAAGTGTAAACGAAACTGTTTCTGATAAAAAAGTTGATGCAAAAGTTATTGCAAATAAAATGAGAAAAAATCAATCAACTAAAGCTTTCGCAAATAAAGTTGAAAAAATGGGTAAAGTATCCCATAAAGATTTAGAAAAAATATTACCGGATTACGTTTCGGGTGGATTAATTACAAATTTATTCAAAGAATCAATAAAAGAAGCATCTCCTTGTTGGAACGGATATAAGCAAGTTGGTATGAAAGATAAAGGTGGTAAACAAGTTCCAAATTGTGTACCTGAAGGAAAGGTAAACGAAGAAATTAAAGAAAAAGATTGGAAAACTATTTATAACGTATTTGTTAAGTTTTTAAAAGCAAACACTAAAGCTTTAGAAATAAGAGTTATGATGAGAGATGAAGCTGCAACTAAAAAAGCTATCGAATCTATTATTAGTGGTTTAACTAATGCACAACGTAGTTTGAAATTAGAATCGGTAAACGAAGCACCAAATACTGGAGAAAAAATACAAAATTTAAATAATAGAATTAAAGTATTAAGAGATAAAATATCTGCAACCAAATCACCAGAACAAAAGAAATTACATAGTGATAGATTAAAAAACGCATTACAATCACTTTCTAATATAAAGAAAGATTTTGGAATTAAAAAAGAAGCAAGTGGTAGAGTTCCACAAATATTTTTAAAAACAGGAGCAGTTGAAAAAAAGATTAAAGAATTAATGGCTGATAGAAAGAAAGCAGTAGTTCCTTATAATAGTGAGAAAGACCCTACGAAAAAAGAAAGTTTAAAACAAATCCTTATTAAACTAACTAAACAAATTCAAGGATATGAAAAGAATTTAATTCAATTGAGAGATAAAGAAGAAGAATATATACAACAAATGAATGCAGATGCACAATTAGATGTATCGGCAATAGATTAAAAAAATATAAATAAAAGCTTGGATTTTCCAAGCTTTTTTCGTATCTTTATATATGATTAAGCCTTTTTCAATTTTAGATACTCGTTCTAAAGAGTGGCAGGACCGTAAGCGATACTGGATACAAACCTACAATATTCAATCTGAATTGGGTAGAGAAGATACCGAATCAAGAGCCCGTTTTTGGGAAGATAATACCGTTTCTATATTCGATGCCACACTTTGTGAAAAAATGTATGAATGGTTCTGCCCAAAAGAAGGTAGAGTATTAGACCCATTTGCGGGTGGTAGTGTTAGGGGTATAGTTGCAACTGAAATGGGATTTATCTATAATGGTATTGACCTTTCCGATGAACAAATAGAAGCAAATAAAAAACAATCAGATAAACCAAATTGGATTACTGGTGATAGTGAGTGGGTTATTGATTCAATATATGATAAAACACAGGATTTTGTGTTTACTTGTCCACCGTATTATGATTTGGAAAAATATACCGATAATCCTGCAGACCTATCAAATATGAATGCAGATTCATTTGATAAAAAATATTATTCAATTCTTAAAAAAGCTGCAGCAAAATTAAAAGATAATCGTTTCTTTGCAGTAGTAGTATCCGAAGTAAGAGAACAATCCCTAACTGGAAATTACAAAATTGGAAAGTATAGAGGATTAGTAAATAAAACTATTAGAGCTTGTGAGGAAGCTGGACTACACTTCTATAACGATATGATTCTATTCAACTCCCAACATCAGGCTGCTAGAGTGGTTGATACATACTTTAAAAGAAATCGTAAGGTAGCATCAGTTCATCAAAACATATTAGTATTTGTAAAAGGAAACCCTGATATTGCTGCAGAAGATATTGAATGGGATGGGACTTATGAATGCGTGGTTGATGGTAAACAATACAAATCATTTAGAGAAGCAGCTATATCAATAGACCCAAATATATTAGTAGCTACTGAAGTCCAAAGAAGATGCCGTTCAACCAAATCTAAATACAAAGAGTGGCAAATCATTGGTGAGGAAACAAAGCCCGATATTAAGTACGAAGTTGATGGAGTTCCTTTTGAGAATCCAAAACAGGTAGCAGAATTGATTGGTGGTGATATGAGTGAATCAATAGCTAGAAATTATATAGAATCAAACAATCCTAAATATCGTCATTGGAAGAAAGCAGATGGTTGGGATATTACCTACGAAGAAATGGAAGATTTATGGGGAAACAATATCCGTTTAGAATTACCTATCATAAGTTGTGATGGTAAACAATTTTATTCAATTATAGATGCCGCCAACTTTTTTAATTGTTCGGATGAGCGTATTCGTCAAAAGCTCAAATCAGAAAAATATACTGATTACATTTATTTATTCTAAAGAATTTTTTAGAAAATTACGTTTTTATTAATTTTATTATATTTATTGATACAATAACCTATTTCATATAGGTTTTTACATTGGTAATGAATACTCACCTTTATGTGTAGTGACCAAAAAGCCAATAAAAACATTCTATTGAAGTCCACAAATACAATGACTTCAGAAATCCGATAAATAAGGAAAACAAATGGCAAGTTCAAAATTGTTGAAAGAAGCAATTGCTGATGC
>Ga0209355_1001383_pt1 | contig 13738 bp, 12 predicted proteins | sample LauGreSBDMM110SN_3_FD_187563 | JGI IMG/M metagenome (GOLD analysis project Ga0209355, IMG submission 187563) | Freshwater lake microbial communities from Lake Michigan, USA - Sp13.BD.MM110.SN (SPAdes) (version 2) | ecosystem: Environmental > Aquatic > Freshwater > Lake | place: Lake Michigan...
CCTACTTCACCAGACGCGCAATGAACCGGTTGTTCCCGGTGTCAGTGATCGTCTCGACCGTCGTGGCGGCGATGATCTGGCAGGCGGCAACGGCCACCGGCATCACCGCATTCGATGCCACGGCCCTGACCTTCGCGGCCACCATGCTCACGCTGGCTGTGCTGGAGCACTGGTTCATGGTGCTGCCATTGCCGTTTGAGGTGATGTGGAACTGGGGACTCAAGTCCCGCGGATGACCCCGGCCGATGGGCGGGTTGTGCGAGCTGAACGGTTGTCAGCTCGACCCCAACACTCGGCGCAGCACCACTGATTGACCGCACCGCAGGCGCGCCGGACGCCAACCGTCCGCACGCACCCGCAGCGATGATCAATCATCAGCTGTCGCGCGACGCCTTCTTACGGTCGCTTTCACGCAGGTGGCGCTTGCGCACGCGGATCGACTTGGGCGTGATCTCGACCAGTTCGTCGTCGTCGATGAACTCCACGCCGTACTCGAGCGTGAGATCGATCGGCGGCGTGATCTTGATGGCGTCTTCCTTGCCGCTGACACGGAAGTTGGTCAGCTGCTTGGTGCGCGTGGCGTTGACCACCAGATCGTTATCGCGGCTGTGGATGCCGACGATCATGCCCTCGTACACAGGGTCGTTGGGCTTGACGAACATGCGGCCACGGTCGTCGAGCTTGCCCAGCGCGTAGGTGAAGATCTCGCCTGCATCCATGCTGATCAGCACACCGTTCTTGCGTCCGGCGATCTCGCCCTTGTGGGCCTCATAGCCGTCAAAGATGTTGCTGATCAGGCCCGAACCGCGGGTGAGGTTCAGGAACTCGTTGGTGAAGCCGATCAGGCCACGCGCCGGGATGCGGTATTCCAGGCGCACTCGACCGCGGCCATCGGGTTCCATGTTCACCAGTTCGCCCTTGCGCTCGCCCAAAGCCTGCATCACGCCGCCTTGGTGGGTCTCTTCCACGTCGGCGGTGACCAGCTCGATCGGCTCGTGCTTTTCTCCGTTCACGTCGCGGAACACCACACGCGGCTTGCTCACGGCCAGCTCGTAGCCCTCACGGCGCATGTTCTCGAGCAAGATGGTCAGGTGCAGTTCACCGCGGCCCATGACCTCGAAGATGCCTTCCTCGTCGGTCTCGGCCACGCGCAGCGCGACGTTGGATTGCAGTTCTTTTTGCAGGCGGTCCCAGATCTGGCGGCTGGTGACGTACTTGCCTTCACGGCCGGCCAGCGGGCTGGTGTTGACGCAGAAATTCATGGTCAGCGTGGGTTCGTCCACTTTGAGCATGGGCAGTGGCGCGGGATTGGAAGGGTCGGTGACCGTCACGCCAATGCCGATGTCGTCGATGCCGTTGATCAGCACGATGTGGCCCGGGCCGGCCTCGGTGACCTGCACGCGGTCCAGGCCCTGGAAGGTGAGCACCTGGTTGATGCGGCCATTGACGGTCTTGCCATCGGAGCCTTCCATCACAGCCACGCTCATGCCCGGCTTGATCGTGCCTTGGCTGATGCGACCCACGCCAATGCGACCGACGAAGGTCGAGTAATCGAGCGCCGAGATCTGCAACTGCAGCGGTGCAGCGGCATCGCCGCTTTGGGCCGGCACACAGCGCAAGACCGTGTCGAACAAGGCCGACATGTCAGGGCCCCACTGCTCGCCCGGCGCGCCTTCTACCAGCGACGACCAGCCGTTGATGCCTGAGGCATACACCACGGGGAAGTCAAGCTGCTCGTCGTTGGCGCCCAGCTTGTCGAACAGGTCGAAGGCGGCATTGACCACCGCGTCGGGCTTGGCGCCCGGCTTGTCCACCTTGTTGACCACCACGATGGGCTTGAGACCCAGCGCCAGCGCCTTCTTGGTCACGAAGCGCGTTTGCGGCATCGGGCCTTCCTGCGCGTCAATCAGCAGCACCACGCCGTCGACCATCGACAGCGCGCGCTCCACCTCGCCACCGAAGTCGGCGTGGCCCGGGGTGTCGACGATGTTGATGTGCGTGTCTTTCCAGCTGACGGCGCAGTTCTTGGCCAGGATGGTGATGCCGCGCTCGCGCTCGATCGCATTGCTGTCCATCACGGTGTCGACCACTTTTTCGTGGTCGGCGAAGGTGCCGCTTTGGCGCAGCAGTTGGTCGACCATCGTGGTCTTGCCATGGTCCACGTGGGCGATGATGGCTATGTTGCGGATTTGTCGGGTCATGCTGGTTCTGCTTTCACTGGTACTGATGTCTGAAAAAGATCAAAGGCCTGCCGCGGCTTGAGGTTGACGATCGCCACGCGCGGCAACCGCTGGAACGTCGAGAAGGCCTTGCACCTCCAGTGGGCTCAAGAGCCTGGTGGAAATCAACTCGCCGCCGGCGATGTGGCCGCTGCCCAGAAATGCCCTGGACTGCGGACCATAGACGCGCACACGCGGTGTGTCGGGCAAAGCAAGACGCCGGCGCACGCCGCTGAGAAAACGACCCGCACCCTCGTCATCGAGGCGAATCACGGGCCAATCCGCAATCAGGCTGTCTGCGGCAAGCAGCAGTTCATCTCGTTGCGCTTCGGTCATGTCGGACAAAGCCTCCAGTGTCTGCGCACCGGCCAGTGTCAACGGACCGCTGCCCGTGCGCCGCAGGCCAGCCAGATGGGCGCCGCAACCCAGCAACTTGCCAATGTCCTCGGCCAGCGTGCGGATGTAGGTGCCCTTGCTGCACAACACGTCGATCGTCCACTCGCTGACGCAGTCATGCTCTGGTTGAAGATGTTCGCCGCTGACGATGTCGATCCGATGAATCGTGACGCGTCGCGGCTCGCGCTCGAGTTCGATGCCGGCGCGGGCATATTCGTAGAGCGGCTTGCCATCGCGCTTCAAAGCCGAATGCATGGGTGGCACCTGATCGATCTGTCCGGTGAGCTTCGCGCAAGCGGCTTGCATGTCGGCCGGGCTCACGTGCACCGCGCAACGCTGCAGCACCTCGCCCTCGCCATCGCCGGTGGTGGTGGTGACACCCAGCTTGATCTGTGCCAGATAGCGCTTGTCCGCCTCGAGGCCGACCTGGGAAAACTTGGTCGCTGCGCCAAAACACAGCGGCAACAGTCCTGTGGCGAGCGGGTCCAGCGTGCCGGTGTGGCCGGCCTTTTCGGCACGGTAAATCCGCTTGGCGCGCGTCAACGCGTCCTGACTCGACAGGCCGAGCGGCTTGTCGAGCAGCAACACGCCGTGCACCGCACGGCGCGCAATGCGCACGGGCCTCACTCCTTGGCTCGCGTGGCGTTGGCCTGCGCGATCAAAAGGTTCAACTCCGCCGCACGCTCGGTGGTTCGGTCGAAGTGAAAGTGCAGCGTCGGCACGGTGTGAATCTGCAGGCGTTTGAACAGGCCATTGCGCAAGAACCCCGCAGCCTCGTTCAGCGCGATCTCACATTCGTTCGGGTCACCCACCAGCACCGAGAAAAAGATCTTGGCGTGGGCATAGTCAGGCGTGACCTCCACAGCGTGCAGAGTGACCATGCCGATGCGGGGATCTTTGAGGTCGCGGATGAGATCGGCCACATCGCGCTGGATCTGGTCGGCCACACGGAAACCGCGGTTGGGAATCGAACGCTTGTGCTTCATCTTGATCGGTGGCCGGCCCCAAGGGCACGCTGCGAGGCGCCCCGTGGCGCACGACTCACAGCGTTCGAGCCACTTCCTTGACCTCGAAGAACTCCAACTGGTCCAGCTCGGCGATCTCGTTGTAGTTCTTGAGCTTGATGCCGCACTCGAAACCAGAGGCCACTTCGCGAACGTCGTCCTTGAGTCGGCGCACCGACTCGACTTCGCCGGTGTAGATCACCACGTTGTCGCGCAACAAACGGAAGCGTGAGCCACGGCGCACCAGACCGGCGGTGACCATGGAGCCCGCCACGGTGCCGATCTTGGACGCCACGAACACCGTGCGGATCTCGGCGGTGCCGATGATCTCTTCGCGCTGTTCAGGCGCCAGCATGCCGGCCATCGCGGCCTTCACATCGTCGACCGCGTCGTAGATGATGTTGTAGTAGCGCAGATCGACGCCGTTGTGCTCTGCCAGCTTGCGCGATCCTGCATCCGCACGAACGTTGAAGCCGATGATCACCGCCTTGGACGCAATGGCCAGGTTCACATCGCTTTCGCTGATGCCACCCACGGCGCCGTGCACCACCTGCACCTTGACCTCGGCGGTGCTGAGCTTGAGCAGCGAAGTGGCCAGTGCTTCTTGCGAGCCCTGCACATCGGCCTTGATGATGAGCGCCAGGCTCTGAGCCTCGCCCTGCCCCATGTTCTCGAACATGTTCTCCAGCTTGGCCGCTTGCTGCTTGGCCAGCTTGACGTCGCGGTACTTGCCCGAGCGGAAGGTGGATATCTCGCGGGCACGGCGCTCATCAGCCATCACGATGAACTCGTCGCCGGCTTGCGGCACTTCGGTCAGGCCTTGGATCTCGACCGGAATCGATGGACCTGCCTCGGTGGCGGCCTTGCCGTTTTCATCCAGCATGGCGCGAACACGGCCATAGGTCGAGCCGGCCAGCACCACATCGCCGCGCTTCAAGGTGCCAGACTGCACCAGCACGGTGGCCACCGGACCACGGCCCTTGTCGAGCCTGGCTTCGATCACCAGGCCCTTGGCCATGCTCGCCTTTGCGGCGGTGAGTTCCAGAACCTCGGCCTGCAACAGCACCTGCTCGAGCAATTCATCAATGCCCTGGCCGGTCTTGGCCGACACAGGCACGAACGGGGACGGTCCACCGAACTCTTCGGGCACGACTTCTTCGGCCACCAGTTCGCTCTTCAGACGCTCCAGGTTGGCCCCCGGCTTGTCGATCTTGTTCATCGCCACCACCAGCGGAACACCGGCGGCCTTGGCGTGGGAGATGGCTTCTTTGGTTTGCGGCATCACGCCGTCATCGGCAGCCACCACCAGGATCACGATGTCGGTGGCCTTGGCGCCGCGAGCTCGCATGGCCGTGAATGCCGCGTGGCCCGGAGTGTCAAGGAAAGTGATCATGCCGCGCGGCGTGTCCACGTGATACGCGCCAATGTGCTGCGTGATACCGCCGGCTTCGCCTGCTGCCACGCGAGCGGTGCGGATGTAATCGAGCAGCGAGGTCTTGCCATGGTCCACGTGGCCCATCACGGTCACTACCGGCGCGCGTGGCAGCACTTCATGGTTGGCATCGACCTCGACGTCCTCTTCGAGGAAGGCATCGGGATCATCAAGCTTGGCCGCAAACGCGGTGTGGCCCATTTCCTCGACCAAGATCATGGCCGTTTCTTGGTCAAGCTGCTGATTGATGGTGACCATCTGACCGAGCTTGATCAACTGCTTGATGACCTCGGAGGCTTTCACGCTCATCTTGTGAGCCAGATCGGCCACGCTGATGGTTTCTGGCACGTGAACTTCCTGGACTTGCTGCTCTGCTGGCGCCACAAAGGTCGACACCGACCCGTCTGAGCGCTCGCCGCGACGACCGCCGCGCGGTGCGCGCCAACCGGGCCGAGAACCGCCCGGGGCATCGTTGCGTGCTTTCAGGCCGCGCTTCTTGGCCGCATCGTCGGCCCAGCTCGAAGACAACTTTTCCGACTTGACCGACTTCTTGTCGCCGGGCTTGGCCACGGTTGCGGCGGGTGCCCCTGGAACGGCAGCTGGCTTGTGGATGGTTCCCTTGATGCCTTCCTTACCGGCTTCGGGCTTGGCAGGCTCTTCGGGTGGCTTGGGCGGTACCGCAGACTTCTTGGGCGCCGACATCATCGCGCGAATGGCCGAGGCCTCGTCTTCTGCCGCCTTGCGACGCTTGGCCAGATCGATGGCTCGCTGCTTGTCTTCATCGACAAAATCAGCAGCCTTGATCACGCGAAGCAGGGGCTTGGCAGGTTCGATGACAGCAGGCGCCTCCAGAGCAGCGGGCGCCGCAGGCTTGTCGGCAGGCTCACCAGCGGCCGCTGCGCGTGCGGCCTCTTCTGCGGCAGCAGCCGCTGCTGCAGCCGCCTTTTGCGCCTCAGCGCGAGCCAAGGCTTCGGCGGCCTGGCGCTCTGCAAGCTCAGCTTCTTCGCGCAGGCGCCGACGCTCGGCGAGTTCGGCTTCTTGCTGACGCAGCAATTCAGCTTGCGCTTGCGCCTGCTGCTCGAGTCGCTCCAGCTCTTCGTTGTCGATCTCCGGGGTCGATGGCTCGCCAGTCGCCGCAGGGGCGTCGTCACGCTTGACGAAGGTGCGCTTCTTGCGCACTTCGACCTGAATGGTTCGCGCCTTGCCGCTCGAGTCGGCCTGTTTGATTTCGCTGGTCGACTTGCGCGTCAGCGTGATCTTCTTGCGCTCGACACCTGCGGTGCCATGTGAGGTGCGCAAGTAATCGAGCAACCGCTCCTTGTCGGACTCGGTCAGGGCATCGTCCGTCGAGCCCTTGCTGACCCCTGCCAACTTCAGTTGCTCGAGCAGCGCAGCAGCGGGGCGGTTCAGCTCGGCAGCGAGTTGGGCGACGGTGGTCACGACCATTGTGGAATCCTCGGGAAACTGGTCTAGCGGTATGGCGGGTGCGGGCGGTGGCGTCAGGTGGTGAACCAGTGCTCACGCGCTTTCATGATCAGGGTCTTGGCCCGCTCATCGTCAACGCCAGAGATTTCGACGAGCTCGTCGACCGCGAGGTCGGCCAGATCGTCGCGGGTGTTCACGCCACCTGCGACCAGCCTGGAGATCAGATCAGCGTCCAGCCCGTCGAGATCGCGCAGGTCCTGGGAAACATCACTGACGTTTTCCTCCTGGGCGATTTCCATCGTCAGCAACGCGTCCTTGGCGCGGGTGCGCAGTTCGTTGACGGTGTCTTCGTCGAAGCCTTCGATCTCGAGCATTTCCTGCATCGGGACATAGGCCACCTCCTCGAGACTGGAGAAGCCTTCAGCAATCAGGATGTCCGCGACTTCGACATCGACGTCCAGCTTGTCAACGAACAGCATGCGCACCGAGTCGCTCTCGACGGTCTGCTTGGCAGACGACTCTTCGGCGGTCATGATGTTGATGCGCCAGCCCGTCATCTCGGAGGCGAGCCGCACGTTTTGACCGCCACGGCCGATGGCGATCGCAAGGTTTTCCTCGTCAACCACCACGTCCATCGCGTGCCGCTCTTCATCGACCACGATGGACTGCACATTGGCCGGCGCCAAAGCGCCAATCACGAACTGCGCTGGGTCTTCCGACCACAGCACGATGTCCACACGTTCACCGGCCAACTCGTTGGTCACGCCGTTGACGCGCGAGCCACGAACACCGACACAGGTGCCAATCGGATCAACGCGCTTGTCGTGCGACTGCACTGCAATCTTGGCGCGCGAACCGGGGTCCCGGGCGCAGGATTTGATCTCGAGCAGCCCTTGCTCAATTTCGGGGACTTCCTGAGCGAACAACTCGATCATGAAACCCGGTGCGCTGCGTGACAGCAGGATCTGCGGACCGCGCAAGGTCGGGTCGACCTCGGCGATGTAGGCCCTGACGCGGTCGCCGATGCGCAGGTTTTCCTTCGGGATCATTTCGCTGCGGCGCAAACGGCCCTCAACGCGACCGGACTCGACGACGATGTCACCTTTGTCAAGCCGCTTGACCGTGCCGACGAAAATCTTTTCGCCGCGCGAGAGAAAGTCGCTGAGCAACTGCTCGCGCTCGGCGTCGCGGATCTTTTGAAGAATGACCTGCTTGGCCGCCTGAGCACCAATGCGACCGATCGACACCGAATCGACGGGCTCTTCGATGTAGTCATCAACCTCGATGTCAGAAATCTGCTCGAGCGCCTCAAAGTGCAGGATTTCTGAATCGGGCAGCTGCAAACCCGCCTCATCGGCCACCACATGCCAACGGCGGAAGGTTTCGTAAGCGCCGGTGTCACGATCCACAGTGACGCGCATATCGACTTCGCCACCATGGAGCTTCTTGGAAGCCGACGCGAGCGCGGCCTCAACCGCAGCAAACACCACCTCCAGATCGACGTTTTTCTCGCGCGATATGGCATCCACCAACATCAACAGTTCGCGATTCATGGTTTGCGCTCTCCAACTTTCTCAACATGGGCCGACTCGACTGCGTCAACTGGCCCCACTGGTGGCGCGGCGAACCGGCGCCCCTTGAAATCAACCACAGGCACGAGCCTGGCCTCACGAACCTCATCAAACATGAAGTCAAGTGCCTGATCGCCTGCGCTGTCACTCATCACAAGACGCCAGCCTTCGCCCAGAGGCTCGATGACACCTTGGTAATGCTTGCGTCCCTTGAACGCGACCTTCAATGCCAGATCCACCCGTTCGCCTTTGAAGCGCAGGAAATCAGCAGGCTTTCTCAACGGGCGGTCAAGCCCGGGCGAGGAAACTTCCAGCCGCTCGTAGGCGCAGCCTTCGACCTCAAGCACATGCTGCAATTGCCGCGTGACACGCTCGCAGTCGTCTACCGTGATGAATTCGCTGGCACCGGCAATCGGCTCAGCGCCCGGCAACTTGTCGATGTAGACCCGCAGCAAGCCCTTCGGAGTGCGCTCGGTGTCGACCAGGTCATACCCCAGCCCGGTCACGGTCTTTTCGACGGCAAGTTGCCAATTCATCAACGATCTGTTTCCTGTCTTTACGCTGCCGCTTGAAAAGCGTTCGAGAAAAAAAAATGGGCTGGAAGAATCCGCCCATTGAGCTTTTTCTGACATCTCACAAAACGCGGATTGTAGCGTGTGAGACCGCCATCGACAAGACAGAAAACCGTTAAGTGAGGCCCGCCAGCGGGCCTCACCGTGCGTCACCTCATGGCTTGGGTGACATGGCCTTGGCCAAAGACACGGCGCCCAGTTTCGTTTCCTTGTCGACCATTTTTTGCAGATAGTCGGCCGTGATCGGTTCGGCTACCTTCTTGGTCTCGGAGTCTTGAATCTTGTTGATGCCGCCCGCCAGCAACGCACCGGTTTGCGAATCAGACAATTGGCTCACAGTGGACACATCGAGCAAGTAGGGCTCGGCGCCCGCTGCAGAACGCACCAGGTTGAAGACCAACTTGACCGGGACCAGATCCCTGACCTTGAAGTCCGGCTTGACCTGCTGCAGCCCAGTGACCGCCACCCGCAGGCGAGCCACGCCCGGCCCTGGCTCGGTGACCACAGCGATCTTGTTCGCGACCAAGGCATCGGTCATCGCCTTGCGAAAACTGGCGTCGATCCTGCTCTTCTCGTCGGACACCAGCAGGCTCCAGACGCCTGTGGAGTCACGCTCGATGTAGCCCACCGGTTCGATGATCAGGCTGTTGTAGGCCTTCAAGTCCGTGCCTGGCTTCATGTAGAAGCGGAAGTTGGCGCGATCCTTGTCCTTGGACGCCATGAACTCCTCAGGTGGCACAGACAGGATCGACTCGATCGAGTCGGCCGCGCGAGCGCCAGACGTGACAAATGAAAAGGCGACCAGCGCCAGTACAAGAAATTTTGTAGATCTCATGGAGAGGCTCCTGAAAAAAGGAATCTGCATTGTGGCAGTTGGGCCATGGCACCCCGAGGGCGTCACGCCCGCCTCAGTCGCGCAAGGCCCGTGCAAAAATCTCCGGACTTTTCAAGAGGAATCAACATGGGTTTTTTGACTGGCAAGCGCTTGCTGATCACCGGGGTCTTGTCGAACCGTTCGATCGCGTATGGCATCGCCCGCGCCTGCCACCGCGAAGGCGCGGAACTGGCCTTCAGCTACGTGGGCGAGCGCTTCAAGGACCGCGTGGCCGAATTCGCCGCCGACTTCAACTCGACGCTGCTGTTTGACTGCGATGTGGCTGATGACGCGCAGATTGATGCGATGTTCAATCAACTCGGCGAGATCTGGCCCGAATTCGACGGCTTCGTTCATTCGATCGGCTTTGCCACGCGCGAATCGATCGCCGGCGATTTCCTTGAAGGGCTGTCTCGCGAGGGCTTTCGCATCGCGCATGACATCTCGAGCTACAGCTTTCCCGCGATGGCCAAGGCGGCTGCACCCCGGTTACGACAAGGCGCTGCGCTGCTCACGCTGACCTACCTCGGAGCCGAGCGGGCGGTACCCAACTACAACACGATGGGTCTGGCCAAGGCCTCACTCGAAGCCAGCGTGCGTTACCTCGCCGCCAGCCTGGGCCCACGCGGCGTGCGCGTCAACGGCATTTCGGCAGGTCCGATCAAGACGCTGGCGGCCTCGGGCATCAAGGGCTTCGGCAAAATCCTCGAGGTGGTCGCGGCCAGCGCACCGCTGCGACGCAACGTCACCATCGAAGACGTGGGCAACGTGGCGGCGTTCTTGCTGTCGGATCTGGCCTCAGGCGTCACCTCCGAGATCACCTACGTCGACGGCGGCTTCAGTCACGCCATGGGTGGCATGGCCGACGCGAGCTGACCTCAGCCGGTCACAGCTTCGACTTGACCAGCGCGATCGCCTGCTCTGACAAGGGCACCGCGCTGGCCAGCAAGGCATCCATTTCTTCTCGGCAGGCTTGGGCAAACGCCTGGTCCTGAAGGCTCGGGACATTGATGTCCACGTTGAGCGCCGCGCTTCGCAAGGCAGCTTGCGCAGCCAGCGCACCGACTCCGGCGTCGCTGAGGACGTTGCGGTTTCCCACCTCGGCAGCACGCATCGACAACTTGATCACCTCGGCACAGGCACGGGCGCAAGCCAGTGGCGCTTCGGTGGCGGCGCGCAGCGCGTGCTGGATGGCAGCGCCACGCGCGGCCTTGTCGTCATCGGTTTGCTTGGGCAGGCCGTAGGCGGCCATCAATCCATTGAAGGCGGCGATGTCTTCGGCCACCATGTCGGCCAGTCGCTGGCGCAGGGCGTCGGCGTCGTGCAGCACCGCACGCATCTCGGGTTCGACCTCGGCGTAGTTCTTCTTGCCGATGGTCAGGTTGCACACCATGCTGACCAGGGCGGCCCCCAACGCACCCATGATGGCCGCAGCGCTGCCGCCGCCCGGGGTGGCCGCGCTGCTGGCGAGTTCGTCGAGGAATTGCGTGACGGGCTGTTCGATGATCATGTTGGTGTCTCCAGTTCAGGCCAGCGCCATGGCCTTGGCGGTGGCATAGATTTCTTCGGCGTCGAGCACCCGGTCTGATGCCTCGAACAACTGGGCGATGCTGGCGCGGTGCACCGCGAGCTTGAGCGCGCCAAAGCCGATCGCGCCCCAGCAGGCACGGCCGTGGCGGTCGACTCCGCGGTCCATCATGTCGACGCCCTCGATGCCCAGCGGCGGCGTGGCGTTCGAATCGGCCAGATAGCGAATCGTCGGGTTGTTCTTCCAGTCGTCTTCGCGCAGCAGCACGCTGCTCGCAGCACCCGTGGCGAACACGATGTGAGCACCTTCACAGGCACGCGCACGCGAATCGCAATCGGGGGCCTCGATGGCCGTCACGTCAATGCCGAAGCCGGCCTTGAGGTGGTCGCAGGCCTTTTGCGCGTTGGCCAGCGTGCGCGAGGTGATCGCCACCGTCACGCCTTCCTTGGCCAGCATCACCGCAGCACGCTGACCGACCGGTCCGGTGCCGGCCAGGATCACCGCGCGCAAGCCGGCGAGTTGCCCGCCAGCGCTCTTGAACAGGCAGGCCACGCCGGCCGCTGCGGTGGTGTTGGAGCCATTGCTGTCGAGCATCACCGACACGCGAAAGTTCGAGAAGAACTTGCCGCGCACCGCCTTGAACAGCGCCTCGCCCGCGGCCAGGTTGCTGCCGCCGACGAACAGCGCGGTGGACTTCTTGTCCTTGGGCGCCCGCGTGAAGATGGCGCCTTCGACGAGAGCGCCGACGTTGGCAGCGCTGATACCGCCGTGTGGCACCACATGGTCAGCGCCACCGTCATAGGCCACCACGGTGTCGAACACGGCCGGGATGGGATCGGTATCCAACTGGAACAGGAGTTTTTTCATGACTTCCTCGAGGTGAATTCAGTGGCGGGTGTCGCGAGTCAGCACAGCAGATGCTGGGGCTCACCGCGAATGAAGCACTCGACGTTGTCGATCAGTTGATCGGCCAGCCGCTGCATGGTCTCATCCGACGCCCAGGCCACGTGAGGCGTGAGGATGAAATGGGGCAGTCGCAATTCGAGCAGCGGGTTGCCCAGTTCGGGCGGCTCCGCGCTCAGCACATCGAACCCGGCACCGGCGATCAGCCCTTGCTGCAGCGCAAACACCAGCGCCGTTTCATCGACAAGACCGCCGCGCGCGGTGTTGATGAGGATCGCGGTGGGCTTCATCCGGCGCAGCTGATCCAGGCCGATGAGGTTTCGCGTGCGGGCCGTCAGCGGGCAATGCAACGACACCACGTCCGACTCGGCAAGTAATCGTTCCAGCGGCACGAAATCCAGCTCGGCTGCGGCCGATGAGGGGTGTTCGGCAAACATCACCCGCATGCCAAAGGCTGTGGCCAGCGCGGCGGTGGCCCGGCCCAGCGAGCCGGCACCCACGATGCCCATGGTGCTGCCGTGCAGGTCGCGGATGGGGTGGTCGAAAAAGCAGAACTGCTCGGCCAGCTGCCAGCGTCCCCGCTCGACGTCAGCCCGGTACTCGAGCAGCCGACGACGCAGCGCCAGGACCAACGCAAAGACGTGCTCGGGCACGCTGTGCACCGCGTAATGGCGGATGTTGCTCACCGCGATGCCGCGCTCGCGGCACGCAGCCAGATCGATGATGTCGTGGCCGGTGGCGGCCAGCGCGATCATCTTCAGCCGCGGCAGTTGCGCCAGTTCGGCCGCACCCAGGCGCACCTTGTTGGTCAAGGCGATGGTCGCGTCGCGCAAGCGCTCAACCGTCTGGTCGGTCGACGTCGCCTCAAACTCCTGCCAAGTGTGAGCAAAGGCAGGACGGCGCAGCGACGCTCGCAGCGTCGAGCGATCGAGAAACACCAAGTGTTCGGTCAGGTTGGCCACATCGCATTGTCGACGCGCTGCGCCCGGCCGCACGTTTCAAGCCGCCGTCAGAGCTGCGCTCGGTGCCATCATCCTGGTTGATTTCAAGACCCGCAAGGAACCCTCATGAGCTTCACCCTCATTGAACAGGCCACACCCCGCCTGCACCGCTCGGAACTCGCCGTTCCCGGATCCAGCCCCGACCTGTTCGAAAAGGCCGCGCGTTCGGCCGCCGACATCATCTTTCTCGACTGCGAAGACGCGGTGGCGCCTGACGACAAGGACAAAGCGCGCAAGAACATCGTCGCCGGCCTGAACGACGTCGACTGGGGCCACAAGACGATGATGGTTCGCATCAACGGGCTTGACACGCACTACATGTACCGCGACGTGATCGACATCGTCGAAGCGTGCCCGCGGCTCGACATGATCCTGATCCCGAAGGCCGGCGTGGCGGCTGACGTGTACGCGCTCGACATGCTGGTCACGCAGATCGAGACCGCCAAGCAACGCACCAAGCGCATCGGCTTCGAGGTGCTGATCGAGACCGCGCTGGGCATGGCCAATGTCGAGGCCATCGCGCAGTCGTCGCGGCGGCTCGAAGCCATGAGCTTCGGCGTGGCCGACTACGCCGCGTCCACCCGGGCGCGCACCACGGTGATCGGCGGCGTGCACAAAGACAGCGTGGTGCTCACCGACAAGGACGAGCACGGCCATCGGCAGTCGTTCTGGACCGACCCGTGGCACGCCGCGCAAACGCGCATGCTGGTGGCCTGCCGCGCCTACGGACTGCGCCCGATCGACGGCCCGTTCGGCGACTTCAGCGACCCGGACGGTTTCGTGGCTGCCGCCCAGCGCGCCGCGGTGTTGGGC
>Ga0209355_1001386_pt1 | contig 13734 bp, 11 predicted proteins | sample LauGreSBDMM110SN_3_FD_187563 | JGI IMG/M metagenome (GOLD analysis project Ga0209355, IMG submission 187563) | Freshwater lake microbial communities from Lake Michigan, USA - Sp13.BD.MM110.SN (SPAdes) (version 2) | ecosystem: Environmental > Aquatic > Freshwater > Lake | place: Lake Michigan...
CCTGCCTACTACTTGCATTCTCAATTGCATGTAGAGCAAATTATGCAGCTTTTGTATACTTAATCCTGCTATTTCATTTTTTTTCTAAAGAAAATAAAAATTATACTGATACAATTTTTATTACAATCAACACAACTGTAGTTGCAAGTTTATTTTATTTGCCTATCTTAATGCAAAATAAATTTAAACTTGATTTCATTAAAAACACAGGTGGGCCAAGCATCGACCTTTACGAATTGCTGCCAAGATTCTTCTATAAAATTTACCTATCGATTGGAATTTACAGTTCTGTTGTGTTTTTTTTATTATTATTCTTTATAAAATTAAATCTTCTAAAAAAAATAATTTATAATCATAATAAAGAAATATCTTTTTTTTTATTAAATTTACTAATATTTTTTTTTATACCATCAAAAACTGCTATAATTTCATTATCAATATTAATGCTATATTTTATTGTCTTAAAGATATTAACCAAAAAAATAATATTAATTCTTATATTAAGTAATGTTCTATATTGGATTGTGAGTTATAAAATATTAGATATAACATACAAAAGTACAAATAAATGTGATGCGATACAGGCTATAGATGCTAGCTTCACTTTTAAACTAGACGAGGGTTTTTATTTAATAAAGAAAGAGAAAATTAAAATTAAAATGAATTGCGATTCTTATTACTTTAAGAATAAAAAAAATAATTACTTAAATGGAGAAAAACTATCTTTTGATAATGCAGCTAGGCATTAAATCATATCTAAGTTCATATATACTAGCAGCATAATAATCACCTTCGGACAGTGGATTTCTGCCGACAGACCTTCCTACTTTATCTTGATTTACAATTAATTTACCCAAACAGTTTCTAAAAATATTTTTATTTTTATTATTATTATAAAATAAAATTCTATTAATTTTTTTAGATTTAATGATATTTGTATAAATAAAAGATCTTGGATCATTAAAATCTATTAAGTCTAATGTCCAGTATTCAATAGCTTCAATATCAAATAGACTGATTGACCTATGGGTAGAAATAATTTTATCATCTTTTGTTAGGAATTTATTGGCCCACATAACAAGATCGTATCCGTCTGCATTTTTAGACATGATTTTATTATAATAACTACTATTTAACGATCCTGGAAATAATCTAAAAATAAAATAAACACTTATAATAAATATTATTATGGTCTGAATAATTAAATATATTTTAAAATAACCAAATATTTTCTTAGAATAAAATTTATAAAAAATTAACAAAAACTGCAAAACTAAAAAAGAATCAAAGATAAATCTTGTGCTTGCATGACCAAAAAAAAACGATTAAGAAATAAATAAAAAGAAAAAAAAAGAATAAAATATTTTTATTTGAATTTTTAAAATCAATTAAAAGAAATGTTAAAAATGCAGGCCCTATAATAGTTGAAATATTAGCGATATTATTAGGTGGAAATAATAACCAAGCAGGAAAAGTAATAGGTCCTCTAATTGAATTAATTACGTTATCGTAGCCAAAGACATTAACTGCTATTGGGCCTTGAAAAAAATTTAAAAAGTTTATGTTATAATAATTATACTTAAATAAAAATAATGGAAAAATAAAAATAAATAAAATTGATGCAGATATAGTAAAAACTTGAATATATAATTTTCTACTTAACAAATAATAGGTTCCGTAAATAAACAAAAATAAAGAACTTACGATAAATGAAAATTTAGTTAAAAAATTAATAGTCAGCAAAAGGCATATAAAAATATAAAAGAAAATTAATCTATTTTTGTCTAATTTTTTAAAAAACAAATAAACAATTGAAAAAACCCAAAGAACATTAGTGATGGCTAAAATTTGTGGCTTAGGTGAGCTAATAAAAAAAAAAAAAACTGGTGCTGTAAGAACTGACAATAATAAATAATAATTTTGTTGCCCAGTAAATTTTTTGTCCATATTTAAAAAAATTGAAATTATAGATAACACTCCAGAAATTTGAACCAAGGTAGCAAAGTGTTCTGCTCCAATACTTAATCCTAACGCTATTAATATTTCTCCTGCTCCAGAAAATTGAGATTCAATAGGAACTATTTCCTTAAAAAATGTTCCATAATTTAATAAATGTACAGCTGAATTTAAATGATAAGCTAATGAATCGGCGTGTGTAATTGGACTTAGACAAATAAATAAATAAATTAATGTTAATAATGTTAAAATTTTTAAATTTTTTGTTAGTTGAATATTTGTTTTGAAAAAAAAAAATGGCAATGAAACAATTCCAAATGTGAATATAATTATGGATATAAATTTTAAAATGAATAAATTTAAAAATTCTAAAATTACTAAAGGATATAATAATAATATTAATAAATTTAAAAAAAATAAGGGAGAATGTAAGTAAAAAAAATTATTTTTTTTTATAGAATTAAATATTTTTAATTTTAGAAACCAGAAACCGATAAAACAACAGCCAAAATAAAGTATTAAAGAAACTAATATCGAATTAGGATATTGTAATACATAATTTTGATAACCATAAGTCATTTATTGAATACTATTTATGCAAAAAACGATTTTAAAATTTTACGAGCATTTTTTTGATCTGATATTACCGCCAACTCTTCAAGGGTATTTAAGCATTTTAATATTTTATCTTTTTTATAAATCGGATCTTTTGCAAGCATAATATTATTATTTATTTTTATCAAATTTTTGTAACTTAATCTTTCCTTTAATTTTTCTCCCTTTACTAAACCAGTTTCTATAATATTTGTCTTACTATAATCATAATCAAAAAATTTTATAATCCTCTTTAGCATATCTAAAATTTTAATTGGTTTTCCCATATTAAGAACAAAAACACTATTTGGATATTTCTTCAGATGACTAGATTGCAATACTAAGTTACAAGCCTCTTTAATTGACATAAAATATCTCTCGGCACGTTTGTCTGTAATTGTAATAGATTTTTTATTTTTTAATTGCTCAATAAATAACTGTATAACCGAACCATCACTACCAAACACATTCCCAAATCTAATAATAGAAAGTTTTAAGTTTCTATAATTTTTATCTTTAGAGAAAGCCTGACAAAAGATTTCTGATAATCTTTTTGAATATCCTAAAATACTCGTGGGTTGAACAGCCTTATCTGTTGAAATAATAGAGAGGTTTGTTTTGATATTTTCTAAGCTCTTAAATAAAGTTTTTGTTCCAAGAATATTATTTTTAATTGCACTAAGAACATTTTGTTCTAGTAAAGAAACATGCTTATAAGCTGCGGCATGATATACATAATTAAATTGATATTTAGCAACTAATTTTTTTAATAAAAAAAAATTATTTATGTCTCCTAAAATCGGAATAACAGCAGAACTATTTAAACTTTTTACAATTTTGTATAACGCAAACTCAGAATGTTCTAATATAATTAATTTCCTTGGTTTACCTTGTAATATTTGCCTGCAAATTTCAGATCCTATTGAGCCACCGCCACCGGTCACCAAAACATTTTTATTTGAAAATTGTTTTAAAATATTTTTATTTAGTACAAATGTTCTTCTATTTATAAGGTTACTAAGATCAATTTCACCAATATCTTCTAGTGAAATATCTTTGTTTCTTAATTCTTTTTTATTAGGAAGAACTGAAATACTTGTGCATAAAGGAAAAAGTTTTTTGTAAAGAACTGTCAGTTTGCTTTCACTAAGAGACGGAATTGCAATTATTATATTGGAAATAATATTATTTTTAGATAAAATAAATAAATCTTCAAAGGAAATTACATTTTTACCAAATCTAATTGTGCCAATTTTAGATGAGTGATCGTCCACAAAACAATACACGCTATTAGGATCAAAATTTAAAAGGGACTTGGCCAATTTAACTCCTGCATAACCACAGCCATAAATGATAGATCCAGAAATATTTTTTGATAAGTAATTTTTATTAATAGAAATATTATCAGAAATTTTATTTATGAAATTCTTCTTCATCTGTTTTTTTAAATAAGATTTCAGATGATTAAATTTAAATTCTGGTTTAATTTTTTTAAAATTAGCTATATTGGCAATAGAAATTTCAATCTCATTTGCATGATTTTCAATTTTCGATGTCTGAATTTTAGGCAGCGAATTAATAATATCTAAAATCTTAATCCCTATTCCTGTGCCAATATCATAAACATCATTCTTTTTTTGTTTTAATAAAATGTTATAAATTTTTACTACATCATCAATATAAATAAAGTCCCTAATAGATTGTCCTTTATTTAATATTTTTAATATTTTATTTTTTTTAAGTGAATTAATAATTTTTGAGATAATTGAAAAGTTTTCTTTTGGTCCGTATATATTAAAAACCCTAAATATAGAAAAAGAAATATTATTCTTATTACAAAAATTGTTTAATAAATTTTCAGCATTAATTTTTGTTGAAGAATATAATTTTCTGTTAGAAGTATCTATCTTATCAATATTATCATTAATAGAATTATATACAGCGGCACTACTTGTATAAATAATTTTATTTATTAATCTCGGATTTATACTGTCTAAAAATACACTTATTTGAAGTAAACTTTTCTTTAAAAAAAATTCATAACTACTAATATTGGCAAGTTCTGAACTTTTATAAAAAGAATTTATTATTAAATTAAATTTTTTTTTTTTTTGATTGAGACTATTAATCTTAGAAATATCGCTAGCTGATATAATTTCTGAATTAAATAATTTTTTTTTTAAATTATTTGATAAATAACCGCTGCCTAAAATTATAGTTTTCATATTATAAGACTGAATGCCAAAACTTATTACATGCATTATTTATATTAAATGTATGTCTATTTTTTAAAGAGTTTTTAACTAAAAAATGAAAATTTTTTTTAATCTTATTCAAATATACTAATAATATTCTGGGATCGCTACTGGAAATCAAATACCCATCTTTATTGTTTTTTATAATTTTAGATATATCGCCTTTACTACAACTAAGCACTGGGACACCATAAGACTTTGCTTCTAAAGCTACGTAGGGAAAATTATTAACAATACTAGTAATTACTAGTACGTCCGTAATCTTATAAATCTCTTCTAATGATCTCCAATTATAGAATTGAGCATATGAAGAATATTCCTTCTTTAGTGAACTAAATAAAGATCCATCTCCAAACATATGAAAATCAAAAATTCCATTAGCAAGAAAGGACTCTTTTGCTAGTCTTAGAAATAATTCAGGATTATTCTCTCTTTCAAACCTTCCTACAAAACTAACATTTAATCTTTTGCTTTTTTTTAACAAGAAAAGTTTCTTAGGTATTTCTATTCCGTTATATGTAATTTTATATTTTTTATTAAAAAACCAGGGAAAATTAGAAAACCACCAATCTCTTGCAGAAGAGGATCCGAAGTACAAAAAATTAATTTTTTTTGATAGTAAAGAAAATAAAAAAGCCGCTATAAAATTCTTAAAAGTAAAATTTAATAGACCGCTATGTATTGTTAATAATATTTTTGCATTATTTTTCTGCAAATAAGATAGTAAAAAAAAGTATTTAATATAAATTGCAAAGTTTGTTATAAAGATATTAAGATTATTTTTATTTTTAAAAAAAATTTTAAGTTTATTATTGGAATAGAAGTAATTATTATTTATTGGCAATTGAATAATTGTTATGCCATTGAAATTAAAACCTGTATAGGTTTTATAAGGATTGTCGTCTATTAAGGTTATTGCTTTAATTTTCTGTTTTTTTAAATAATTAATATGCTGCTCAATAAATTTAGTTGCCCCCCCTCTATAACCAGAAGATATGAATACATAATTTTTCATCTAAAAAAAATTTTAGATTTGTAAAAGAAATATAAAATAAAACCCCTGATGGAATTATAATCTACAAAATCATAAGTAAAGTTAAATTTATTACTCCATTTTTTTTTATAAGACTCATCTCCATCACCAAAATTAAATATTAAAATTTTATTTAAAAATGACCAACTAATAATATTTTTTAATAAAATTATACCAGGGGAATATTTTTTAAGTTTATCACTATAAAAAGGAATTAAATAATGGTAACTGCCTTTATCTACGACCCCTATACAGCCTGCAATAACATTATTATTTAGTTTTAAAGTGCTAATTTGAAAAGAAAATTTTTTAATTTTTTTTTCCTCTTCAAGTAACAATAAATTAGAATAAAAATTTTCTAATTTATTAAAATTTAACAAATTACTATGTTTCTCTTTCAAATACTGTGACTGTTTGTTTTTCATCACTATATTAATAACTTTAATTTTTTCTTCAAATAAAGTCTCTTGTTGGAAAATAAGTCTTCCAGATTTTTCTAATTTTCTTATGGAAATTTCTAAATTATACTTGTGCTTTGAATTAAAAATAGATGAAAAGTATTCATCCCAAGATTTTTTATGATTTTCTATCAAAAAATATTTTTTTTCATTATTTTTTTTTAAAAAAGTTGTAAAAGGATTTTCTATAGATTTTATAAATTCTGGTTGTTTTTTTAACAAAATAACATCATATTTTTTTATTTTTTTTAAAAAGGAAGCCCATATAGCATCAAAATCGTTCTTATTAATCGATAGTTTTTTAGAGATTAACGGACACATAAAATCAACAACTTCATTGCCGATCCATTCTAAAAAAAATGAGCCAAATTTTTTAGTTACTTGCATCGGAATAATCATTAAAACTTCTTGATTTTTAAATACAATACCTATCTTCAGTAAGTTAATTTTCTTATTTAAAAAAATATCAAAATATGTTTTCAACCAATCAAAGCTTTGAAAAAAATAAATGTCGTTATTATCCTCAAAGTCTTTCCAATATGAATTTAACTCCTGATTAAAATTTTCATATATTTTTACTTCGTACATAATAGTTAGTTATTAAAAAAATTTTTTATTAAAAATTCTGTTCCTATAATTTTACTCTTAAAATCCGATATACTAATATTTGGTCCGATAGAAATTCTAGGTAAAAATTCTTTGCGTTTATTAACGCATATATTTTGATCTGTACTTACAGCTGTTTCAAAATATGAAGAAATAAATTTAGTATTCTCTAAACTAACTTCTTTTAAAGAACCATAAGGATAAGCAAAATCATGCGTATCTTTCTTAAATATTTTTTTTAAGACTATTTTTGACCTAATAATGTCATCTAGAATTTCTTTTTTTGATGAAAATTTATAATTTAGATGAGAGTGTCCATGAGAACCAAAGTTAACAAAAGAGCAGTCCATTGATTTAACATCATGCTTATTTAAAAAAAAATTCCTATATTGGGGTCTAATTTTTTTACCAGATATACGGGATAATATTTTTTTTTGGTTATTTAAACTTAATTTATAAATTATATTTTTAATTTCATAAAAGGTTTTATTTTTTTTATAAATGTTGGAGCATGAAAATTGATAATTCTTACTATCATAAAAAAATCTTATATTATTTTTTTTTTTTATAATATCCCACAATTCAAACCACCAAACCCATGCATCACCTTCTAAGATTCTTGTAATCAAATAAATCGTTATATTAATATTATTTTTTTCAATAATTGGATAAACAAGATGAATATTATTTTTGTAACCATCATCAAATGTGATGCAAATTTTAGGTTTTGAAGATCTTTTTATTTTACCAACTTCTCTAATTGAAATTACTTCATAATTGTCTTTCAAAAATGAAATTTGTTTTACAAATTCACTTTCTTTAACAACTAAATGCTTATTAGGTCCTTCAATTTTTTCAAACTGTTCATCCGTAACAACATCATGATAATAAAGTATGAGGCAATCAGGTAAGAATTTCTGTGAGAAATTTGTTACAATCTTATTATCAATTACTCTATTATAAATGTTTCTACAAAATTTCATTTAATTTTTAAAAAAACTTAACTTTTTTTTCAAAACAAAACCAGACCTGATAATCCCTTTGTTGCTAGAAAAGTTAGAATTAAGTGAATAAATAACTAATTTATTATTTTTGAAATAGTTTCTTATTATTTTTAATAATAATTGATAATAACCTTTATTTCTAAATCTAACATTAGAAAAAAAATCATAAAGCACAATAGATTTTGAAAAAAAAACCTTTTTATTGATTTCTTCTATATAAAAACTGCCTGTCAAACAATTAGTTGACCAACCGGAGCTAATAATTTGATTATTTTTTATTAGTAAAAATAAAATATCTTTTTTATATAAACGTTTAATTTTTTCTAAACTTAAATTTAAATGATATTTCTTATTAATTTTTTGATATTTAATTATACTATCTACTACGATTAATTTATTACTTTTATAATTCGTATATAAAGAAAAATAATTATTATACTCATATAAATTAACAACATTAAATAATTTAGTTATTTTTTTCTTAATTAATGAGAATCTACTTTTAAAGTAAAATAGTATAAAACATAAACGAAAAAATAATATTCGAGAATAAATATTTATTGGGGCTATAGTTAAATTTTTAACTTTAACATAAGATTGTCGATAATCACCTCTTTTAAAATATTTTAAAGCAGAAGGATATTCGGTCCACCATAAATTTTTTTTTAAATTTAATTTCTTTATATCTTTAAAATAAAATTTCTTAAAATTTTCATTATTTTTTATAGTTTGCAATAAAGAACTTGCAGTTCCTTGGCCTGTATAGCAATAACCCAAAGTTTTGGGGACTTGCACAAATTTATCTGTTACCTTAGCAATTCTTAGCCAAGTATCAAAATCTTCCCAAGTAATTATACTATTGTCTTCTGATATTAGATCTATTTGTTCTAAAATTTTCTTTTTAACTAATACGCTAGAGTTTGCAATTAAGTTTCCATTTTTTAATAAAGAATTTAAAATTGGTTTTTTAATATTGATATTTTTATCTTCCAAAACTTTTTTTTTGTTTGTACTATTATTGTACGAGTATAAAGAATGGTATATCAAATCTGCTTTCAAAAGATTTGCATATTTTATCGATAATTCTAATTTTTGATGACTCCAGTAATCATCAGAGTCTAAGAATGCTACCCAATCACCCTTTGATTTTTTTATTCCTAAATTTCTAGATTTAGCTATACAACCATTATTTTTAATTTTAAAAATTTTTATATTATTTAATTTAAAACTTTTAACTATTTTAGAGGTATTGTTGTCTTTGTTATTGTCTATTATTATTAATTCCCAGTTCTCATAAGTCTGCATTATCAATGATTGTATAGCTTTTTTGATAAAATTCTGTTGCTTAAATGTAGGCATGACTACACTAACTAAACTATTCATTGATAATCTTAATGTATGGGATTTTTTAAAGTTTCCTCGGGCACATGAACTTTATTCACATAATTGGCAACTATGGAAATCTTTTCCAAAGATTCAAAACTAAACCAAATATTAGGTGGTAATATAACTAATTTATAATTCTTCTTGCTTAAAATTACTGTTTTTTTATTCTTCCTATCCTTAGACATAAAAATAAATTTAACTCTTCCATAAGGCACAGCTAAATGACAATAGGCTTGGGTATGTAGGTTCCAGCCTTTAATGTTTCGTTTTTTTATTTCAGAGAAATAAATTTCCTCAAATTTTTTTATTCCTTTCATTTTTATGCTGATATATTTCAATATATCTCCTTTATTATTTTTAACTATTTTTAATTTAATAATTCTAATTTTTTTAAGATTCATATTACTTTTTATTAATAATTTTTTTTAAAATCATAGACTTTGTATCTTCATATGTGCCCGACAGCACAACTTCTCCTTTCTCAATATAATAAATTAAATCTGAATTTGCTAAAGATTCTATGTTATGAGTTACTATTATTATTGTTTTATTGCCTTTAAGTTTAGCAATTGTAGCGTTGAGAGATAATTGCGATTGATTGTCTAATGCAGATGTGGCCTCATCAAAAATAATTAATTCTGGTTGTCTTATTAGGGCTCTAGCTATTGCAATTTTTTGCTTTTGACCTCCAGATAAATTGTTTCCATGATCGCCAACTCTTGTATTGAGACCTAAAGGCAAATTTTTAATAAGATCTGATAAATTTGAAATTCTGAGAGCTTCATCTAAATATTTTTTATATAAATCTACATTTTTTATTCCAAAAAAAATATTATTAAAAATAGTGTCATCAAATAAATAAACTTCCTGGGGCACATAACCAATATTATTTTTCCAATTTTTGATCTGTTGCTTATCTAATATTTTATTATCAATTAACAAGGATCCTTCATTGGAGCATATCAAGCCTAAAATAATGTTAACTATTGTTGATTTTCCAGATCCGTTTGGACCAATAATTGAAATTAATTTATTTTTTTCTACACTTAATGTTAAATTATTAAGTGAATTTTTTTTGCTGAATGGATAACTAAAAGTGATATTTTTTAGACAAATATTATTTTTAAAAGTTAGATCACTCTCAAGATTATTACTATTAAATTTTTTTTTTTCTTCATATTTAATATTCGACAATTTAATATCATCTTTTATTTGGACAAAAGTATTCATTGCGCCCTTAAGTATGCCAAAATTTTGAAAGATTAATTGTATGCCTGGGATGGTTCTTAAACCGGCTAATGCAAACACTGCTAGCAATGAAATGATTTGTGATAAATTATTATTAAAAATTTTTAATAAAATAATAAAAGTAATTACTATAATAATAATTGACAATAACTCTAATAATGCTCTTGGAGAATGAGATATGACTGTTGTGCTTGCTGCCTTGTTATGAAAGCTTTTGTTAACTGCAGAAAATTGATTGATAAAAAAATCTTGAGTATTGTAGAAAATGATTTCTTTAATTCCTGAAAAAGATTCTATCAAAATTTGAGATTTGTGCTTTAAGAGTTTATTAATTTCAAGACTATTATTTTCTAATTTTTTTTTAACTAATTGATAAAATAAAAAGTAATATAGCAAAAAAAATATTATTAATGAAATTGTGATACTTAAATTGACAAAGGATAAAAATAAAAAAACTATTAATACATGAACTAATCTAGAAAATATTAATAATGAAGGTAAAAATATCTGTGAAATAACAATTTCTATATCAGTATTAATTTTTTTGATTATTAAACTTTTATTTTGTGTTAAATGAAATGCACGATCCTTATTTAAATAAAATTCAAATAATCGATTCGACATCTTAGCCCCGACAGAATGCATGTAATTAACTAATTTCCAATTAGATATTGTTGATAAAATTGCAGAAAAAATAAATGTCAAAATTGAAATTATTGCAAAAAAAACTACAAAGTAATTAATATTTTTAAAATTTAAAAATATATATATTTTTTTAAATAAATTTTCTTCATATATAACATTAACATCGGTGGAAATTTTTAATAAAAATCCAAGAGATGCAATGCTAATTATTTCAAATAAAGAAAATAAAATTAAAATAAAAATGATTAAAATATAATTATTTCTATCTTCTCTAGATAAAAATACATAAATATCATTTAAAATACTTTTCATTAAAAAATTTTTTTATCTAATAACTAGAGTCTTTTACTACATTCTTATTTTAATAAAGCCATGTAGTTTTTGATTTGATTTAAAGTTATATCTAACGGCGATTTTTTCTTTATTATTACCGCTTTATACCAATCAACTGTAATATTGATTGCCTCAAAAACACTATATTTAGGATACCATTTTAATATTTTTTTTGCTTTACTAATGTTAAGTTGTAAATTTTTTTGTTCATAAAATTTACTTTTTTTAATTAAAATTCTTCCACTTCCCCACACATTAATAACCTTCTTAACTACTTCTAAAACGGAAGTCAGGGTATTTCTTTCTGTGCCGAAATTCCAAGGTCCAGAATATTTTCTTGGATTTTCATATAACTTTTTTGCAAGAAGCAAATAACCACACAAAGGTTCCAAAACATGTTGCCACGGTCTATTAAAATTTGGATATCTTAATATTATTGGTTTTTTTTTTAAAAACGATCTTATTGAATCTGGGATTAATCTATTTTTTGACCAATCACCTCCACCTATAACGTTGCCAGCTCTAGCACTAGCAACACCTATATTTTTTCTTTCTAAAAAACTTTTGTAATAAACATTAATCATTATTTCAGCGGCTGACTTAGAACCACTGTAAGGATCTTCTCCTCCTAATTTATCATTCTCTTTAAAACCTTTTTTAGAGAAATTACTCTCATAACATTTGTCTGAAGTAATAAATACTGCAGATTTAACAAAATTATTTTTTTTTATACTTTCAAGCATATTTAATGTTCCGAAAGAATTTATTTCAAAAGTTAAAGCTGGACTTTTATATGATTCTAAAATTAATGGCTGAGCTGCCATGTGAAATATAATTGATGGTCTATTTTTTTTAATAAACTGATCGAGTATGTCAAAATTTCTAACATCAATATGGGCTAATTTAATTTTTCTTTCCAACTTTAATTTATAAAACAAATTTTTATTAACATTAGGGTTAAATCCAACGCCATAAACATTAGCTCCCATATGGTGCAACCATAGAGCAAGCCATGAACCCTTAAAACCCGTCACTCCAGTTATTAGAACTTTTTTATTTTTAAAAAAATTTATCAAACTACTCTCCAAGTAGCTTTTCCACTGTACCAAATCTTATTTAATAATTCTTTATCTCTTAAAGTGTCCATACATTGCCAGAACTTATAATGTTTAAAAGCCATTAATTGTTTATTCAAACATAGCCGTATTACTGGGTCTTTTTCTAAAATCGTAAAATCATTATTTAAATATTTAAAAATTTTTTTATTAAAAACAAAAAAACCTCCATTAATCCAATTTTCGGATGCCTGATGTTTTTCTCTAAATTTTAAAACTATATTATTTTTAATATAAAGCTCACCAAATCTTACAGGAGGTCTAACCGCTGTTACAGTTGCAATTTTTTTGTGAAGCAAATGAAATTCTAATAACTTTTTTAAATTAATATTTGCCAATCCATCACCATAAGTAAGCATAAAGACATCTTCATTTATCAAATATTTTTTTAATCTTAATAGTCTGCCGCCGGTTAAAGTTTTTTGTCCAGTATTTACAAAAGTAATTTTTGCATTTCTAATTTTTTTATTCTCGAAATAATTTTTGATAATATTTCCTTTATATCCAAGAGCAATTAAAAAATTATCGAAACCGAATTTCATATAATATTTAATAATATGTTCCAAAATTGGCTTTCTTCCGATCTTGACCATTGGTTTAGGTTTTATTTTTGTTTCTTCAGATAATCGCGATCCTTTACCGCCGCATAAAATAACAACTTTCATAAAATAATATTTAATATTTAGTTTCTTTTATGATTTAAATCTTACACTATATATTATACTAAAATATCAAATTTTTTATAATTATTTAAGCTAAGAAATTATCAAAGTGCTTTTCAACTCTTATCTATTTATCTTTTTATTCTTACCCTTAACATACTTAATTTATTACAGATTAATTAATAAAAAAAAAACTTCAAAAGAAAATATTTTAATACTTTTAATTATTTGTTCCTTTCTATTTTATTCGTACTGGGAATTAAATCGTATCTTTATTTTATTTCTATCTCTATTAGTAAATTATTTTTTTGGAAAAGCTATTATTCGGGTAAAAAATAATAGAAAAAAAATATTAATTCTTGGAATTTTTTTTAATTTAAGTGTCTTAATATATTATAAATATAAAAATTTTTTTATTATTAATTTTACTAAATTAATA
>Ga0209355_1001389_pt1 | contig 13720 bp, 12 predicted proteins | sample LauGreSBDMM110SN_3_FD_187563 | JGI IMG/M metagenome (GOLD analysis project Ga0209355, IMG submission 187563) | Freshwater lake microbial communities from Lake Michigan, USA - Sp13.BD.MM110.SN (SPAdes) (version 2) | ecosystem: Environmental > Aquatic > Freshwater > Lake | place: Lake Michigan...
AAAATTTGATAGGCATAGCCCGAAGGAACCGGATCAAAAATAGGGCTAGCCTGAAAGGTAACGCCGTTATCAATACTGTATTCTAAATCAATTCCAATAGGCGCTGTGATTGTTACCGACCCTGTATTAACAGTACAAGAGGGCTGAACTACCGTTATAGTTGGGGTAGCCGGAATTAGTGCAACAGTAAGCGGGATTGTTGGTGCTGAATAGGCAGGACAAGTTCCGCTAGCCGCTAAATCATAGTGAACAGTATAGTTGTTGGGTGTACTCGTACTCGGATTAATCGCTCCTGTTGACGGATCAATAGTAAGTCCTGGAGGAGTAGCGCTGTAGATTCCTCCGGTGGTTACGTTGGTGGTGATGGGCGTATTGGTTACATCTGTACAATAGGACAATTGAGGAAATGAAATTGTTCCCGAAGGAGTTGGGGTTACATTTATTTCAAAGGGTCTCACCGTTTTACAATCGGTTACCAAATCTAATACGGTTGCCCAAATGGTGGTAGGTACCGAAGTGATGTTATAATTTGCCCAATTGGCAAAAGGAATCAAACCGGCTACACCACCTGACATGGCATCAGCCAAATTGGAATCGTAAAAACTCACCTCATACAAACTAGCATCCAAAGCATCCAAAATATAATTGGTTTGATCGATATTCACAGCATACGGTGGAGCGGCGCTAGTACATAAGGTAATATCCACTGGCTCTTGTATGGGCGCTTCCAATCGATATGAAATCAAAATATCATCGGTAGCCAACAAACATCCTGTAGGTGTGTAGACATTTAACGTATAAGTCCCTGGAGTGAGAGCAACAGGAGGACTAGATGGAACTGCGGGAAAGTTTGGGGTAGTTTCCCCTGGAACAGCTACTCCTTCAAATGACCATTGATACACATTGGTAGTTCCAGTGGCAGGCAAACCGGAATTGATTGAATTGATTGTCCCAAAACAAAGTGGTAAAGAAGGTGTGCCAGATAGATCAGACACCACTAATTGCAAAGGCTGAATCGTAAAGTTTTTTAGGAAAACTGCCGAATCATAGGCATTATCAGAAACATTGCCAACGGCCAATTTAATGTGATACACTTGTCCACATTGCAGTGGAGCATAGGCCCGAAGCGGCGTGGTAAAACCATCATATTGTATGCTAGCATTGGCAACAGGAGTGTTTCCAGTGCCATTATTCACATAATAGGTGCAGAATTCGCAAGGGCCGGCATTGGCTGTTCCGTTGTTTACGTTATTGATGGTGATTGGAACAATTGTAGAAGGGATCAACGCAATATTTTGGGCGTTTCCACTATAAATTCCTGTAATTCCTGGTCCACGCAAGAAAAATCCGAACGTATCGTTAAAGGCAGTATTAGCAAACTCAGGGTATTCTTCAGAGGCAAAAACATAATCAAAATTGAGTTCGGAACCGGTAGCCACAAAATCAAACTCAACCACCGACACATTGCGGACGGTTTGGCCACACAACAAGGCCAAATCAACATCGTTTTGGGTTGGGGTTGCTGTAGGTTGACTTCTATTTCCTAAATTATTAGGGCCTAATGCCAGTTGTGCATTTCCGGTAGAAAGCAACAATCCATTTGACAACCCTAAATTGGTGGGATTAAAATTGGTCGTAAATTTAGCAATCTGGTCTCTAATCACTGAGCCGGGAACGCCATTAAACAAAATGTTATAGGGTGTAACTCCGGGACCCACTAGTGAATTTTGCACCAATTGAATGGGGGTAAATGAAGTGTTATTGACTATTAATTGCGCGTGAGAAAGGAGCGAAAAAAAGAGTACCCCTAGTAAAATATATTTTTTCATGCGTTAGGCAAACGTTAAATAAAATTATAATTTCTCAAATATAATTATTCCTGAAAATAACTTTGTTAATTTCGCTAAAAATACATCAAAATGCTTCATTTAAAAGTAGTTCCTACCCAAAACCCTGCAATCATAAAGTTTGAATTTCCCGATTTTATCTCGCAAAATCAAAATTTCGAATTCAAAAACATAGATGAAGCAGGCCACTCCCCACTCGCTAAAAAATTATTTTATTTGCCCTTTATAAAAACCGTATATATTTCGGGGAATTTTATCGCCTTGGAACGCTACAGCATTGTAGAATGGGCCGATGTGCAAGACGAAGTAGCCGGGCAAATAGAAGCCTTCATCAACCAAGGCGGCGTGATCTTCGATGCCGAAGCATTTGCAACCAAAAAATCGGCGGTAACGGTCTATGGCGAAACCACGCCCAACCCGGCTACCTTGAAATTTGTAGTGAATAAATTAATTACCAAAACCGCCCTCGAATTCAAAAACATCGACGAAACAAAGGCCTCACCTTTGGCCAAAGAATTGTTTACTTTTCCCTATGTCAAAGAATTGTTTATCGACGAAAATTACATTTCGGTATCCAAATACGACAGCTACGACTGGAATGAAATTAGCGTAGAATTGCGCACCTTCATTAAACAATACATCGAAAATGGCGGACCCATTGTAGACGAGTCACAACTCGAATTGGAACCCAAAGTAGAGAAACAAAAAATTGAGCACTTTGACCAATTGGACGTCACCTCGCAACAAATCATCAACATTTTAGAAGAATACGTAAAACCAGCGGTTGCTGCCGATGGCGGAAATATATTGTTTGATTCGTATGACGAAGCCGAAAAACGCGTCAAAGTAATTCTACAAGGCGCTTGCAGTGGCTGCCCCTCCTCGACTTTCACACTGAAAAACGGAATTGAAAACATGCTCAAAGACATGCTCAAAGACGAAAACATAAAAGTTGAAGCCATCAACGCCTAAGAAATTCGCCTATTTCTAAATTTAATTCCAGCCCAGTCATGAACCAATTGGCACAAGAAACAAGCCCCTATTTGTTACAACATGCCAACAATCCGGTGCATTGGAAGGCCTGGAATCACGAAACGATTACTGAAGCCCAAGTGAACCAAAAATTGCTGATCATTAGCATTGGCTATTCGGCTTGCCATTGGTGTCACGTCATGGAGCACGAGAGTTTTGAGGATGAAGAAGTGGCCCAATTGATGAACGACCATTTTACAAGCATTAAAATTGACCGCGAAGAACGCCCCGATTTGGATGCCATCTACATGAAAGCCCTGCAAATAATGACTGGGCAAGGCGGATGGCCATTAAACATTATTGCACTTCCCGATGGTAGACCAGTTTGGGGCGGCACCTATTTTCGAAAAGCCGATTGGATGGCTTCGTTGCAACAACTGCAAGATATTTATACCACACAGCCCGACAAAATGCACGACTATGCTCAGCGCTTGCAAACCGGGATTGTACAACTGAACGAACTTGCGATTTCAACGCCTCTTGAACAATCGATAGAAAGCCTTTTTCCGTTGGTTGAAAAATGGAAAAAAAGTTTCGACCACGACTATGGTGGCATGGCCCGTTCGCCCAAGTTCATGATGCCCAACAATTATGCTTTTCTGTTGCGGTTTGCCCAACTCACTCAAGACCAAGCACTCGCAGATTTTGTGCAACTCACCCTCACCAAAATGGCCTATGGCGGATTGTTTGACACCCTAGGCGGTGGATTTTCACGCTACAGCGTAGACGAGCGCTGGCACATTCCACACTTTGAAAAAATGGCCTACGATAACGGGCAACTGCTACAACTCTATGCCCAAGCCTATTCGCTACAAAAAGATCAGTTGTACCTGGAAGTGATTCAAAAAACAATGGAATTTATTACTGCCGAATGGACGTCTGCAGAGGGCGGATTTTACAGCGCTTGGGATGCCGATAGCCAAAATGCTTTGCATGAAATGGAAGAAGGTGCCTATTATGTGTGGACCAAATTTGATGTAGAAAAAATATTGGGCGATGATTTTAATCTGTTTAGTCAAGTATACAACCTCAACGATTTTGGACATTGGGAACATGAAAACTATGTGCTCATTCGCACACAACCCTTGGCGACAATTGCCTCAGCCAACGGTATCTCGGAAGCACAGCTGCAAGAAAAGAAATCAAGGTGGGAAAAATTGCTCTATCAAAACCGCTTGCAACGCAGCAAACCCGGGCTGGACGACAAATGTTTGTGCTCTTGGAATGGCTTGCTTCTGAGCGGAATTTTAGCGAGTTATCGAGCCACGGGCGACGAAAGTTATTTGAAATTGGCTCTGCAAAATGCCCAGTTTATCGAACAGCGATTGTGGCAAAGTGAAGGCAATTTATGCCACACCTACAAAAATGGGAAAGCCAGCATCAACGGATTTTTGGAAGATTATGCGTTTGTTATTGCAGCCTTTCTGGATTTATACGAAACTACCTTTGACGAAAAATGGCTGCGACACAGCAAGCAATTAACGGACTACTGCTTGGACTATTTTTATGAAGAAAGCCGAAAGCTATTTTCGTTTACCTCGCGCTTGGATCCCGAATTGGTGAGCACTCATTTTGAGATTGAAGACAATGTGATTCCCGCTTCCAACTCGGCAATGGCCAAAAATATGTTGCGATTGAGTACTTTTTTTACTCACTCTCATTACCGAACTATGGCAACGCAGATGATAGAGTTGATCCTTTCTAATGCCGATTACCCTTCGGCTTTTTCCAATTGGCTAGATGGTTATTTACATTTGCTGCCTACCCAAATTGAGGTGGCCATTTGTGGCCCAAACGCGTTTGAATTTGCCAAACAATTATACCGCCAATATCTCCCTAATCTATGTTTGGCCGCAACAGAAACCCCGTCAGACTTGCCCTTTTTGAACGGCCGATTTCGCCCGGAGCAGACGCAGTTTTACCTGTGTGAAAACCAACGGTGTGGCCTGCCATTTACCGAATTTGACGACTTGCTAAAAAGACTGCAGGAAGCCTAGTTCACTTGGCTTTATTTAGTAATTTTGACGCGCAACGTTTAATACGATTTTCCCTATGAAAGACACCATCAACATCACTTCTTTGCACGATTATTTGTTGGCCATGTTTAATTTACTGTTAGATTATTCTCCCAAATTGATCGCGGCCTTGCTGCTTTTTTTTATTGGAGGCTATGCCATTCGGTTTGTCAATAAGGTTACGCGCAATCTATTAATCAAGCGCGAGGTAGAACCAACCTTGGTGGAATTTTTGTGCAACGTTACGTTTTGGGGATTACGCATTGTATTGATTATTGCCGTAATTTCAAAATTGGGCATCGAATCGTCTTCGTTTGTAGCCATTTTGGGCGCCGCCGGATTAGCTGTTGGTCTTTCATTACAAGGTTCGCTCTCCAATTTTGCGGGAGGAATTTTGATTATATTGTTTAAACCTTTCAAATTGGGCGATACCATCTTGGCCCAAGGCGTGGAAGGCACCGTGGTTGACATTCAAATTTTTGTCACGCAACTGCAAACGGATAACAACCAACTTATTTTTATTCCCAATGGCTCGTTGTCCAACAACACCATCATCAATTTTTCATGTAAAACTACGCGCCGAACCGACCTGTTCATGACGTTGTCATATGATACGGCTATTCCGCAAGCCAAAGCACTTATTTTGGAAGTTGTGAGCCAAAATCCAGCGGTACTACAAAACCCAATACCAGTTGTTGTGATCAGAGAGCTCTCCGAAACCGGAATTAAAATTGCCATTCGGGCTTGGGTAAAAACAGCCGATTATCCAGCTGCGACCGATCAAATTCTAGAGGCTTGTTTGCTAACATTTGCGCAGCATAACATCAAAACTCAGCCGTTTACACGCACTGAAAACATACAAACTACTTCCTAAAATGAAAAAAATAAGTGTTTTTTTTAGTTGTATGATAGCCGCAAGTATGTTCGCGCAATTCAACGGCTTTAATATGAAATACGAAGTGCTTGATCTGAGTACCGCGGGCAAAATATTTCTCAACCCCATAAAAGCAGCCAATAAGCCCGCCGGACAACCCTATATAAACACAGCGTTTCAATGGGCAAAAATTGAACGCGTCAAACAAAAAGCGTTGATGCGTTTTAATGTCTATGCCGACGAATTTGAATTCATTAGCCCCAAAGGCGATACTTTGATCTTGGATAAATTGTCTGATTTTAGCCCCATCGAATTTCCAGATGCTGGCAGCAAATATGTATTGACCACCTATACCACGCGCAACGGAAAAAATCATACCGGCTATTTAAAGGAAGAACATACGGAAGGCGTCTTTACTCTGTACACCCAAGAAAACATTATTTTTTATGAAGGAAAAGAAGCCAAAACTACCTTAGAATCTGCACGTCCGGCAAAGTATGCCAAAGGCGAAGCACGTTATTTTCTAAAAAAAGAAAAAGCTGGGGTATTTGAATTTCCCACTTCCAAAAAACAACTTCTGGATTTATTTCCAAGCCAGAAAGAGGCCATTGATTTGTACTTCAAAAAAGCAGCTGTCAATTTGAAAGACCAAGCAGATCGGATAAAATTGATGGTTTTCCTGAACAGTTTATAGCTGTTTTTTGGGTGTAGTGCCCACAAAATCTTTCAGGTAAAAGGGCTCATAATAGGCCACATCTTCAAAATCTTTTTTAAGAAATTTGGCATAGCCCATCGCCACCATGTTCTTGGCTGAAGGATAGATTACGGATGGCAGGAAATGGAAATTGGGTTTTTGCAAAACCGACTGCACTTTGGCTTGGCAATCGCCCACAAAATAAAGTGGCTCCTGAAAAGTTGCATAGGAATTCTCATCTAAAATCTCGGCTTGCACCGGGCGCAAACAATTGCCTTGTGTGTCAAATATCGCGCTGTATACTTCCATTCTTCGGGCATCCAACATCGGAACGAGACGTGCCTCTTTGTTTTCCACTTGTACTTGCGCTGCTAAAATAGCTAAGGTATCGAGCGCAATTAAGGGAATATCTAAGGCAAAGCAAAGTCCTTTGGCTGCCGAATTACCAATACGCAAACCGGTATAGGAACCTGGACCTTTACTCGCCGCAATGGCATCGAGTTGAGCAAACGAAAGCTGTGCATGTTGCATCACTTCCTGGATAAACACATGTAATTTTTCGGCGTGGCTGTAGCCGTCAAGTGCAATTTCTTGAACACAAATGAGTTGATCTCCTTGCGAAAGCGCTACTGAACATCGCTTGGTTGCGGTTTCGATATGGAGAATGCATGCCATTATTTTTTGTCGGCAGTAGTTTTGGCTACCGAGATTTTATCGCCCGAATTCAAATCTTTGGATACCGTGGTATATGGCCCTACAATGATTTCATCGCCTTTGGCCAATCCTTGAATTACTTCGATATTGGTGTCGTCTTGTATGCCTGTTTTGATTACTTTGATCACGGCTTTTGCTCCTTTTTTTACAAACACACATTCCATTTTTTTATCGCTTTTCGATTTGATGGTTTGGTCAGCCGATTCGTCTTCTACAACAATTTTTTTAACGGGCGTGGTATCGGTTTTAATTACTACCGCGCTAATGGGCACCCCAATTACTTTTTCTTTGCGCTTGGTTATGATGTCAACAGTAGCAGTCATTCCGGGGCGAAATGGCGAATAACTAGCCGGTTTTCCCGCTACCAAATCAAGGTAAGACTCTTTGAGAATGCGCACTTTTACTTTAAAATTGGTTACCTGATCGGCTGTCAAGGTGGTGCTGGCCGAATTGGATATACTGGTTACAAGGCCTTTAAATTGTTTTTTCATATAGGCATCTACCTCCACTTTGGCTGAATCGCCCACATTAATTTTTACAATGTCGTTTTCGTTTACATCGACTTCAACTTCCATATTGTTTAGGTTGGCCACACGCAACAACTCGGTTCCGGCCATTTGCTGAGTTCCTAATACGCGCTCACCCAACTCTACATTCAACATCGAAATGGTTCCATCAGCTGGAGCATAAATAGTAGTTCGACCCAAATTGTCTTTGGCTTCGCTAACGGTCGCCGAGGCGCTTCGCACGTTGTAATAGGCCGATTGTTTATTGGCTTTGGCCGATTCGTAGGCTGATACGGCTTTGTCCCATTCTGACTTCGAGATAATGCCTTTATCAAACAAGGTTTTGTTTCGGTCGTAACTGGCTTTGGCTTCGTTAAAGGAAGCATCAGCTTGGCTTAGTCCTGCCTTTGTTTGCGACAGACCAGCCACCGTTCGGTTGTAGCCAGAAGTATATAAATCGGGATTAATTTTTACCAACAAATCTCCTTTTTTTACCACCTGACCTTCTTTGATGGGCAGCGCGATAATTTCACCCGAAACTTCAGACGATATTTTTACTTCTATTTCCGGTTGAATTTTACCAGTTGCTGATACGGTTTCTATAATGGTAATTTCATTGGCTTTGGCCACCTCCACTTCGGTTATGATTTCTTTGGAACCCAACAGTCCCATTTTGGACAGGGAAACAAGCGCTACGATTACAACAACTGCAACGCCAACAAGGATATAGGTAGTTTTTTTGGTCATGATTTATGGGTTTGTAATGATTGGAATACCAAAATAATATTCGACAATCTTGGTTCTAAAAATGTAATCGAATTTGGTGCGCACCACTTCTGATTGCGCATTGACAAATAAAGTTTGGGCTTGGTTGTATTCAAAGGTGTTCATCAGGCCAACATCAAAACGTTCTTTGGCATAGGCAAAAGCACTGCGGCGTGCATCCAAAGCAGAAAGCGCAGATTCATAGGAGTTGTACGCGCCTTTTGCATCAGTATAGGCGGTATATATAGAGCGCTCCAAATCTAGTTCACTTTGAGAATAGGCTATTTTTGTACGTTCGAAAGCAATTTTGGATCGCATTACGTTATTCTTTACCGCAAATCCACTAAAGATGGGCACATTGAGTTGAATGCCAAATTGGTGTCCTTTGTTGTTGCTAAATTGATCCATAAAAGACAAAGGACCGCGTGTACCGATCAAGTTTCCCGTATTGTCAAACAATGGAATGTCGGCATACGAAATTCTGGAATTAAATCCGTAAAACCCTTGAATAGTAGGTTGATAAGCACCTTTTGAAATAGACACTTCTTTTTCGGCAACCGCCATATTGGTTTTGGAAATTTTTAATTCAATGCGATTTTCTTTGGCTTTGGCAATTATTGCTTCGGGAGTCTGAAACATGACTTCACTTTGCTTGGCCTCGAAATCCCCTTCGGCAATATCAAACGACTGAAAGTTGTCGAGTTGTAACAATTGGGCCAAACTCAATTTGGAGATAAGCAAGGTGTTTTCGGCAACAACTACCTTTTGCATATCGGCGGCAACGGTTGCTTTGCTATCTAGCACGTCGCCTCTTGGCAATGCTCCGGCATCGACGAATTGTTGGGTGCGCAGGAGTTGTTTTTCGCTTATCGCCAACTGATCCCGTTGCACGTTTAGATTCTCTTTGTTGAATACTATTTGTAAAAAAGCATTGGCCACGTTCAAGCCAATGTCGTCTTTCATTTTCTCTAATTGGTACTGACTGGCCAACAGCGACAATTTTGCCTTGCGGAATCGCTGCTGATTTTGAAGCCCTTTGTAGATGTCTATTCCTACATTGGCCCCTAAAGAGGTAAATTGAGTTGTTTGATTTTCTAAGAGGTTGGTCGTGATATTTTGATTTAACCCGACATTCCAACTGTGCGAGGTATTGGCACTGGCCGAAGGTAAAAAAGCGCCAAATCCTGCCGATTTTTCTACTTGTGCCGATTGCACATCGAGCTCCGATTGCTTTACACTAATGTTGTGTGACCAAGCGTAATTTACACAGGCCTCTAATGTCCATTTTTGTTCTTGAGCCGAAACAATTGTAGTTGCCCAGACTAGCAAACACAGCAATAAAAACCGTTTTTTTATCATACCCTTTACTTCTTTTTAAAGTGCTGCAAAGGTATCATAGTAATTGCATTTTTTTTAAAATGTTTGTTAATTTTTTAGTTGTATTGGCTGAAGTTTTACCACATATTTGGCAGTAGATTATCCCTATTTTAAGTTATTTTTGCGCACAAAATCCCGTACTATGAAAGCACTATTTACAAGTTTATTCGTTGCCTTCTTGGCATTCACTTTGTCTAACTGTGGATCAGCCTCAAAAATAGAAGCGCTAAAGCCCACCGCCGACAATGCAGCTCCTTTGTTGTATGACGCGGCTCCTTCCTACATCAACATGCCCATCAGCGTCAAACTGCAAGATGTAGAAAACCAAATTAACAAATCGTTGACGGGTTTAATTTATGACGACAACACCATTACCGACGACAACCTGGAAGTGAAAATATGGAAACAAGCACCCATCCAAATCGAGAATGAGGCCGGCAAAATGAAAACGGTTTTGCCCTTGAAGGCCCAAATTAAATACCGCATAGGGACGTCAAAACTCGGAATCGAATTGTATGATACCCGCGAATTTAATTTTAATGGGGTGATTACGTTGGTGAGTGATATTCACATGGCCAATTGGAAACTATCCACCAAAACCGAATTCCGATCGCTCGACTGGAACGAAAGTCCTTCGGTTTCAGTTTTTGGAAAAGCGGTGCCTATTACCTACTTAATAAACCCTGCAGTAAAATTATTTAAAGCCAAAATCGAAAAAACCATTGACAATGCTATCGCAAATGCAGTTGATTTCAAACCCAATGTATTGGCGGCTCTTGAGAAAATTACTACCCCATTTGAGATGAATAAAACCTACCAAACTTGGCTCAACATTACGCCTCAGGAATTGTATGCCACTGATGCCCAACTGCAAAAAGAAAACATTTGTTTTGATTTGGGATTAAAGTGCGTCATGGAAACCCGAATTGGACAACAGCCGATTTCAAAATTTGACAAAAACAAAATAGCGCTCAAAACCACAGCCAAAATCCCAAATACAGTTGCGGCCAATGTAGTGGCGGTATCAACTTATGACAACGCCTCGCGCCTGATGACCGCCAACTTTAAAGGCCAAGAATTTGGCGATGGGAAAAAGAAAGTAACCGTGCAAAATGTAGCCCTATGGCACAAAGAAGGCAAACTCATTATAGCCTTAGATTTATTGGGAAGCGTGAACGGAACCATCTATTTGTCGGGTGTGCCGCAATACAATCCGGAAAGCAAAGAAATTTTCTTTGCCGAATTGGACTACGTAATTGATACCAAAAGTAGACTGATGAAAACAGCCAGTTGGCTTGCGCAAGGGTATATCCTGAAAAAAATGCAAGAAAGTTGTCGCTATTCTATACAAGGAAACCTCGAAGAAGGCAAACAAAACTTAGTGAAGTACATGAAAAACTTTAGTCCCATGCCGGGTGTTTTTATCAACGGCAACTTGAACGGACTTAACTTCGAGAAAATTCAACTCACCAATCAGGCTTTATTGGCTTTTGTGAAAATTACGGGCGACGTAAAAGTATCGATAGACGGCATAAAATAAACTTACACTTGTCTGTTTTTGCGCATCCGATAAATTATAAAACCGATCAAGCCTACTAACAAATAAGGCATAATCATCAGGTAGACAATGCCGTCGTTGAGGGCTTCGGCTTTACTGCTGTCGCCTTCTGTTTCGATGGCTGCTCTGCACATGGCGCATTGGGCAATTCCTTTTGTAGAAATTAGGAAAAGTAGAACTACTGCTGCTTTTGTAACTTGACTAAGACGCATAATAGGGCGCAATCATCCAATATACTATCACACCAGTAACGGCAACATACAACCAAATCGGGAAGGTGATTTTGGCGATTTTCTTGTGTTGATCAAAGCGAGCCGACAAGGCGCGGACATAGGTGATAAGCACCAAGGGAATGATGGCTATAGACAGGATAATATGGGAAATTAATAACCCAAAATATACTAAGCGAAGTGCGCCTTCCCCGCCATATTTGGTTGATTCGGTGGTCATGTGGTAAATAACATACATCACCAAAAACAAAACCGACAACACAATGGCCGAGGTCATTAATCGTTCGTGAACTACTCGGTTGCCTTTTTTTATTGCCATAACAGCAGCGACCAAAACTACCGCTGTAAGCGCATTAATACCCGCATAAATAGGCGGTAAAAAATGCATCGGTTCTACGTTGTAACCCAAATCACTTAATTTGACATTAAACAAAATGGCGACAACCACCGGTATTAAAATTGATACGATGACGATAAACGTCTTTGATTTTTGTTCGATTGTTTTCGTTTCCATGCTTACTCTTGTACTAATAGTTGAATATCTTTTTGAATGTCTCTCACGCCTTCTTTGGTAAGGCCATCGTAATATAAAATAGGGTTTCCGTATTGGTCTTTTCGGCAACGAATAAATCCTTTTTTGTCAATTAAGGCAAACAAACCCGAATGCTCGAATCCGCCTTGAATTTTAGGATTTTGACCGGCATATATATTAAATCCTTTGTTGGACAAATCAAATATATAGGCTTTATCGCCTGTAAGAAAATGCCAATTCGATGACTTTACTCCCAACAATTTTGAATGCTCAAGCAAAACCGCTGGGGTATCGTTCTCCGGATTGATGGTGATCGAGGCAATACCAAAATTGGGGTTGCCAAAAAATTTGTTTTGAATATCCAGCATATTGCGATTCATAATGGGGCAAATGGACGGACAAGTAGAAAAGAAAAACTCCAACACATATACTTTGCCTTTGTAATTGGCATTGGTAATGGTTTTATTGTTTTGATCGGTGAGCGAGAATGCTGGAGCCGGTCCAATTTTAATGAGATTTTTACTCGCTTTGCCCGTGCTAATGATATCTAAACCTGCTCCTTTAACTGTAGTGCCAGTAGAAATTCTATCAATAATATTGGGAACGGCGAAAATTCCGAATACCAATACTACAAATGAAATGCCAATATAGGAGGTTTTTGAGGCCATACTGAATTACGTTAATTTTGACGATTTGCGTTATTGCGTTTAAGCGCCAGTCGGTACTCTGCAAGAATTACCTTCACATCATCTGTCATTTCGTTATACACATCGGATGGCGAAAAAGCATTGTAGCCCTCTTTGTATTCTTTTTGATCTTTTCGGCCGCGAAGATTTCTTTTTTTGTCAATGATGTACACAAAATTACTACCGTGATCGGATTCCAATTTCCCTTTTAGTTTCAATTGGGCAAAATAGGCATTAATTTCTTCCTTGGGCGCAAACACAAAAAACCATTTTGAGGTGTCTGACAAACTTTGCAATCCTTTTACCAACACCTTCACGTCCTGTTCTGTTCCGATAGGAGCAATGGTTACAATTTGAAAATCGGTAAAGTCTTTATTCTTAAGGTATATTTTTTGATTCAGATTGAAATAGTTGCCTTTGCGCTGCAAGACATGATCACCTGCAAATGCGAGGATTGTAATTTTATTGTTTAAGGTAACTGGTTTTCCGTCTAGGGATTGCCATTGCACAACGTCGGGGACAGCTGGCGTGACAGTTGGTAAAAACATAAATTTATTGACCCCTGTTGCAAAGAACAGGTAGGCAACTATAGGCAGAATAAATAAAGTGATAAGGACTGCGTTTTTTTTCATCAGACAGGAGAAATGAGACACAAAAATAAAAAAAGGCACGCCAAAAGCGTACCTTTTTCTTGTTAATTTATGGGATTAAAAATTCCATTTAATGGTTGCGTTTTTAAATATTTCGAAAACATAATCGGCCTCTATTAATAATATAAATAAGAGGTATGAAATCAAGAAGATTACAGGAGCAACTACTGCCCAACGCAAACCGCTTTTTTCGCCTTCCATGTGCATAAATGCCCATACAATATAATACGCTTTAAAAAT
>Ga0209355_1001390_pt1 | contig 13717 bp, 6 predicted proteins | sample LauGreSBDMM110SN_3_FD_187563 | JGI IMG/M metagenome (GOLD analysis project Ga0209355, IMG submission 187563) | Freshwater lake microbial communities from Lake Michigan, USA - Sp13.BD.MM110.SN (SPAdes) (version 2) | ecosystem: Environmental > Aquatic > Freshwater > Lake | place: Lake Michigan, USA...
GACAACTCCTTCATCAGACCAATATTAAGCTTCTCTCCCTCCGAAGGCTCCTGCATGACCGCAAAACGGCGACCACGGGTGCGCTCCAGCTCTGACTGAGCCGCATTGGAAGCTGTGCGCTTCTGCGTCAAGAGCGCAATCGGCAGAATGCAATAATATTCACCCACTGCCTTTTGCACCAATTCTAGCAACTTACTCTTACTATTACTACCAGAACCCGTAAAGATATAGAACTTTTCATGGCGAATGCCACCATCCAATATAGAGGCAAAGACATCCAGTGCGAATTTACGAATACTGGGATTGGTAAAGACCTGTGCCAAGAATGCCTGGATTTCAGTGGCCTCTGCTGTATGCGGGTTATAAGGCATATAATGACGACCCGTGCTAAAGGAAATATAATCGTCGGGTAGGCCTTCGCGGAACTCATGCAGGCGCATGTCATAGACTCCATTCTCAAATCCAATCAGGTGCGGGCGCGAATCCAAGAGCTCCTCAAACTTCGGATCGGTAAAGAGCACCTTGCATACCTTGATAATGCTATCGTTGTATCCTGCCCGCTTTAGCTTCAGCGAAATCTCAAGAAGTGACTTAGACCGATTCTGATAAGCTTCCGCATTCTCCGGTTGCAGAATAGACTGCTGATTCCAATGTGTGGAACGATCCATGAACTTTTGACAAATAATCTGATAGATAATCTTACGCAACTGGAGCCCATCTTTGGTGCATTCCCACCGATGTCTGTCTTCGCGAAATACATACCAAATGTCTTTATTGGTATAGCGATATTGATGGCGATACATGGTATAAACCACATTGGCCACATCGTAATCAGCGCCTTTGGTGCCTGCTGCCCGGTCTATGAGCTTTAGCACATTATCCTCGTCTATCTTATCATAACCGAGCGGGTCGTCTTTCTTGGCCCAGTAGCGCAGGGTGCCCATACTGAGGGTATCTAGTCGCATGCGATCCCATAGTTTCTCACATTCCCCACTCACATATTTATCGGATACTTCTGAGAATTCAATCCAACTAGCCAACAGTCGGCTGTCAATGTTGCGCAGTGTCCAACCCACCTTTATCCACTCTTCATAGTTCTCGGCCCGGGCTTTATTCAGACACTTTACCAGTCGCTGGGCGATTTCAAGCTCTTCCTCACAGACATATGTCTTAATCAGATTAACGGCTGTGCCAAAGACCTGTTGGTGCAGGGAATCCTTCCGACGATCCATCATCGCTGGCAGAATCACGCGAATAAACTCCTCCACTTCTTTTTGCTTTTCACTGTGAATTGGGGTCAGAATTGCTGCCCGCTGACGCATAGAGAGCGACTCTGACCATTCCATCTGTTTGGTCGCTGGAGGCAATGGCGTCTGCACCAGCTCGCTCGCATCATCGGTATATGTATAGATACGCGTGACACGATACGCCTCGCAATTCGGCTTACTGCTGCCATACATCTGCCAATTATTCCGATCAATAATAGCCTCATCAATGATGTTTTCATAGGTATTGGTCAGCTGAAGCCCTTCAAACAGATGTGTCGCATCGGCCAATATGCGATGGCGGATAAAATGCTGAAAGGTATGCTTGACAATCACCTCGGGGAAAATAATGTGCAGACCGTCTTTCAATTTACCTTTATATTCTGTGGGCACCGATTTCTCAAGCACATATGCCGTCACATTTGGGATAGACAGATAATCTTTCAAAAGTTTGCTATAGCAATTTACGATGCGTTCAATGTGTGCAGTGGTATAGTTACGAGGAAGCGTCTCCGACCTTGGCGAGGGCATCGCAAAGCGAAAGTCCAGATCTATCCGAAACGGTCCGGGATCTTTCGGTTTCTCTGTCAAGTGCAGCTGCATCCCCGCGAGCAGCGCCGCACGATACTGCTCCATAAAAACGGGATATTCTTCATCGCTTACATACAGGCAAAGCTTAGGATTGCCTATGGAGGTATGAGTAAATTCATTACCTTTCTTCGTCGTATATTTATGAAGAAATTTCTTAATTTGTGTGTCATCAACATTCGTCGGCTGCGACATCTCCTGAATTCTATACCCGGATTATTTTTAAGTTGTTGGCCGTGCTTAAACTACAGGGCGTTTCAAATGAGTGGGGATAGGCCTTATAGGAATGGTATGGTTACTAATATCCTGAGCGAATCAATTTTTTTTCTAATGATTAGAGTAAGAGAGGGATGGCATATTGCTCACCCAAACAGACGGATAATTATAAGAAATTTAAGAGTTGCTTTGATAAACCCGCGCTTCTACGCATTGCGGAATCGTTGAATCAAGCCCATGGGCGGCCGATTACGAATTTAAAGGGATTAAAACATCGGGAATTATGGAATGCGATAGACGAGCGCTTGAAACCGGTCTGTGGCAGTGGGGAAGAAGTGTGTTGGGTGGATCAGCTGAATGTGGATAAAGACCCTGTGGTTAAGAATTTATTGCGCCCGGAGACGCCTCGGGAATGGGTAAAAAAACCGCATACGTGGCTCACGAATTTTAACATTGAGGAGGCCATGAAACAGTATCAGAGCGCTAATCCGTCGTTTAAGTTCCTAGGGGTTTATCCGGTGGATTTTCAGAGTACGGAATATACGGGTCAATGCCTGTATCGGGAAACCTGTGCGGTGGATTTTAAAAAGCTGAATGGGGAGGGGATTAAATACATTGGTATGGTCATCAACTTGGACAAGCAAAATGAATCGGGATCGCATTGGGTGGCACTCTTTACATGCATTGACCCGACGCAGAGCTGCTTTGGCACCTATTTCTATGACAGCTATGCGGGTATGCCCCCGAAAGAAGTGCAGAGCTTTATGAACGAGCTAGAGGTCTCGGGCAACCTCTATGCGAAGTCAGTTGGTCGCCGGCGCAAGTTTAAGAATCTCTATAATACCGTGCGCCATCAGTATGGTGGGTCTGAATGTGGCATGTTTTCCATGGTATATTTAGTGCGGTGGATTTCGTTTCTGGACAAGCGGAAACAGGTGACCTTGCACGATGTGGTCAAGGCGAAAATGACGGATCAGGATGTCTATCAATTGCGCCAACTCTTTTTCCGCCCCAGATATGAACTTAAGAAAAGACCGATTAAGTAATACAATGTTCTTGACCAACGAAAACGCGCAATATATATTAACGTTCTTGCATCGCTTCTTATTGGATAAATTTCAATTTAAACTATTGGATGTGCTCAATGAGGGACAGTTGCGGAAGATTGTGGAGACGGAGATGATAGGGATTTATCGGAAGAATGGGGCAGAGACACCTGTAGAACAATTGAATAAAATGGTGCTTTCGGAGTTAAAAGAATACTTTAAAAAGCATTACCGGTTGGGTGCAGCTGCGGCTGCGACCGTGGCCCCGCCTGCACCTCCGCCGCCGCCCGAGATGGAAGCGTTGAATTTATCAGAGGATTCGGATTTTATCAATCGGGTGCAGATGCTGGAATTGCAGCGTAAAACATTTGAAGCGGTTGCGGTGGCGGCGGCGCCGAGTACAAGTGCGGGCATGAATGATTTGGAATTTAGGCAGGAGGGAACAAAGGTGCCAGGGCAAGTCTCTATGATTTATATGCCTAGCCCACCGAAGATTGGTAAGGAGATTTATATTCATTCGTGGCAGAGGGAATGGATATACAGTGCGGCTCGCTCGGTCTATACATGGAATGGCCCTTTGCCACAAATGCCGGATGCCTTGGCGCGGATTGGGTGTTGGATCGGGCCAACGGCTATTTTACAAAAAGCGCCCAGTTTAGTGGTCAGGATTCAGGGAGCGGGTGGTGAGACACAGGATGTGGGTTTGATTCCATCCTATACATGTAGCTATTACGCTATTTATAAACCGGCTCTGGAGAGTTTGGGGTATATTCGGGTCTTTGGGTTGCCTTGGCGCATTACGTTAATGACGACGGATGAACGGGTGATTGATTTGGGTATGGATGGCGACCAATATGAGAGCTTTGAACCGGTTTATATGCATGAGGGGCATACGACATTGGGTTTGGAGGTGGCGGAACGTATTAAACATTATAAAATTGGGGACGCTATTCGGGTTTTAACGCATACACAGGAACTGTCTATGGGCACGGTCATGAATGTGAATCAGAAAAGCATTGAGGTGGATCAGGTGATTAAGAGTGGCGGGTATGTCATGAATTTTAGCCAACAGCATTCATTGCTTTTGGAGATGACCACGACGTCGCATCGGCCGGTTAAAAATTGATGGATAGTATAGAATGGGTCAGTATATGTAGCTACAAATGGAGCTGCCGGCGTTTCTTTTTCAACTCTTAGAACATGAACTTCTAGGAATACAAGAAAAATTATTAATAAAAGTAGCGGACACATTCGGGTTGGATATAGAGGTTTTAAAGCGAGAATGTCTTGCGCCTTTGACGTTGGTTCCGAATCAGGGCGGAGGGGGTGAAAAAGTAAAAATTACACGGGTAAAGAATCCCAGGGGTGTTCCTGAAGAGGAAGATAGGTGTTTGGCGCGTATCTGGAATCGTGGGATGGGTGGGCAATGCAGTCGGAAGAAATGTGGGAAGGAGAGTAACCTCTGTCGGCAGCACCAGGTGGATTTGCGTCATGGTTATTACGAGCGCCCACCGCCGATGAATGTCTTTAGTGGGGTGCATCGGTCAGTGTATAAATAGCGGCGCGCGGCGGTTAGATGATGGCGACCATGAGCACTAAGAAGAGCCAGACGATGAGGGATAAGACTTGCATGCGATACATGAGGCGGGCACGGCCTTCGTCGTTGGTGGTCTGAACGGTCACTCCCCGGTTGATACTGCGCATAATGAAATACACGACGAGTCCGAACGACCATAGGAGGATGAGATACATGTAAATATTTGAACTGCTTCCGTGGAAATTGACATAGTTAAAGACGATGCGTAGGCGATACATGTCCATGTTGATGAGGAAGACGAATCCGATGAAGAACAAGGTGAATATGCCCAGGTATGTGGCGGAAGAGACAAGGAGGGTTCGGAGAAGACCTTTTTCAATGAGGTATTCCAGGATGGACATGCAGATGAGGCGCATGAAGAGGGTCGCGAAAATAAAGACCACTTTATCGCGCATAGTGACCTTTAATACATCGCGTGGGATGAGGTTGTTTGTTTCCAGGTCGCCAACAAGCGCATTTGTCGCCTCGTATTCGGATGTCGCAGGATCTGTGGCGCTCGTTTCTTTGGCTTTTGTATATTTCTCAAAGATGAGGTTGAAGATGGATTTATCCCCGCTAAGGGCAGCACTGGCGGCGGGGTCACTAATGTTATCCATGCGTTTCACATAACTGTTCAGAATACCCGAAATGGCCTCCAAATAATCAAAAATACTGAGATATTTATATTCTGAAACGGGTGATATAAAAGTCGTATTCAAATATTCGTCTAATAATTTACGATCTGCAGATTCTTCACCACCTTCCATCATTGCACCGCCACCGCGGCGACCCCGTTCGCGCTCTCTTCCTTCTGCTTCTGCCCGCAGTCTAGCTTCTTCATCTGCCCGTTTCTGTTTGGCAAGGGCCTCTAAACCCACGGCTTGCTGTTGGAAGGCATTGTTGTAGTAATTGGCGTCCTTTTCAAACAACCGTTTGATTTCATTCAGGAGCGGTATAAAACCCTTGATTAGCTTCCAATCTTTGGTGGGCCGCAGAGTGCTGTTATCAACATTTTCAACATCCGCTTTTTTTCCCGGAAATTTAACTGCAAATTTGTTAGCATCTAACGCTGTTATCAAAGTTGTATCTTCGGTTCCTTCCATTAGTGCCAAGAGGAAAGGATTGTTGATTTTGAAAAATTCTCTGAGTTCAAAGGGCTTGACAATTTCCAATACAGTTTTGACGATTTCCTGAATTTTCGCAGTGGCCTTATTGCTGAGCTCTGTATTAGATTTCTTAATATCCGTAATATTACTTTTTAGGAAATCACTGATACCGATGATTTCTTGCTCACTATAATTATTACCTTTTTGTATTTCAATAAATTTGTCTTCCGCTTTTTTATATTGATTATTGTCCAATGTTTCGTCCTCTTTCTTAATCTCTTTGTTTAGCTTCTTTAGAATGTCTAGATACTTTTGATAGTCTGGAAATGCTGTTTTATTAGTTATTACATCTTTTATTGCATCGGCCAAATTTTGAATGTTGGGAGGGACACTTCCACCACTGCCAGGTGTTATACCGCTTATTCTCCTCGCAACAGCCTCTATTTTTCCCCCATCTGTTTCATTCATTAAATCGGCTACTGTTTTTTCATCAAGACCTGCTTTAGCCGCATTTCTTGCTGTTATAGCAGCATATACAGCTTTAAATTTATCTACATCTGACTGTTTGTTTATAAAGTCTGCAAAATCTTTCTTTTCGGCGTCGGTTAGGATTTGTTCAGAGGCAAATTCTTTGTTGTCTTTGACGGATTTGCGGTAGGTTTCGTATTTTTCACGCAGATTGTTTAGGGTTTCGCGCACTTCACGGATGCCCTTCTGTTGCTCCTTGAGTTTCGTAGCGAATTCTTTCAATTGAGTGGCTGTGGGTTGGGCGGGCGGGGCAGCAGCAGGAGAAACCATACCTCCCTTTAACAATACACGTGTAAATTTTTCCAGCTCCTCCTCCCTGCCTCCTCCTCTGCCGCTTGTGGAAGCATCGGGTGATATAGAGGGTAATATTCCAGTTAAGTCGCTTACACCAAATAATTCTAACAATTTATTTTTATTATATCCTTTACTAAAATACGATTCAACCGCATTATTAATAGCTGCGCGATTAGCAAATTCTGCAGATGTTTTTAATTTAGTTATATAAGTTGGTATGCCATCCTGTATGGTGCCAAGAATATCCATCCATGCTAATTGTGTTAGTTTAAATCTATCATCTATATCGAAAATGTTTCTCAACTGTGTATTATATGCTTGAGCTTCACCAACCGTATAAACGGGTCTAGAAGAAACATAAGTTATCTCATTTCTAAATGCGTTTATAAATTTACTAACTTCAGGCTTTATAGTAGATATTTTTTCAAAAATAGTTCTTCTTATATGTATTAAAGAGTAATTATTTATAGCATAATTCTTTAAAGTCTCTATAAATGTATCGTATCCCACCTTTCTAGTTAAGGTAGAATAACTATTTTCTCCTTCTCCTGATTCTACAATATTTGCATATAAAAAGGCTAGAATGATGGCTTGCTGCAATTGTTTTGTTTGAGTTTCGGTTTTTATTATTTTTGTTAATATTTCACCTAGTTCATTATAACTAGCACCGGTAGTAATTTTTTGATAAGCATTAGATAAATTTTCTATAATAGAGGTTAATACCAATCTATCTGTATTTATAGTTGGACTTCCTGATGTTGCCACAGCTTTTTCTAATGCAGGTGTTGATAATGGTTGATATATATCTCTCCGACGTAATGTGTCAGTGCCTAAATTATCAGCGGATGTGTTATATAGCATACCCTCGTTTGATATAACTTTAAATCCTTTTGGTACTACCGCTCTTTCTAGTGATGCATCTACTTTTGCTGCCGGTGATGCTGTTTCTGGCTCTGGTGGTGGCACTTCTGTTAGTGGTGCTCCATCTGCTGGTGCTGCCTCTTCTTCTACTGGTGCCGCTGCTGCATCTGCTCTTGATACCGCATCTTCTGATGTTCCCGCTTCTCCTGCCGCCGCTGCTGCATCTGCTCCTGATACCGCATTTTCTGATGTTCCCGCTTCTCCTGCCGCTGGTGGTGTTCGTGCTTCTTCCCCCTCTGCTGCTTCTGCTGGGGCTGCTGCTGCATCTGGTGCTGCTGGTGCTCCTGTTGATGCTATTACTTCTGGTGCTACATCTCCTGCCGCTGGTGATGACCCTTCTGCTGGTGCCGCTCCGTCTACTGGTGCTTCTTCTGGTGCTGGTTCTGATGCTGGCGGTGCTTCTTCTGCCGCTGCTGCTGCTGCCTCTGCTTCCTCTTTAAATTGTGTGAATACAGCTCTTGGAGCAGTATTAGTTAGATCAGAAGAGTCAGAATTAATAATTACTGTGGTATTTAATAATTCAATGAACTTTTTAATACTGTCTAATGCCTTAATCGTTACAGGTTTTTTTTTACCTATCGAATTTTGTTTATTTCTCTCCAAATAAGCTACTTGAGCATCACTTATATTACTTCTATAGGCTAATACAGGTAGAATAAGATTCGCAGCGATTGCAAGGAGAAATTTAAAATTTGTGTAAATCAGCCCCTTACTAGGTGTTATTTTTTCTGTAGCCTGTATTTTTGCAAAAATTTTAATTATATCATCCGTATCATTAAATTGATTTATTATACCAATGATTTTATCTCGTTTAGTTATACCATCTCCTGTTGGTGTTTTAATATTTACGGTGATACTTCCTCTAGCATTCTTCATCTGAGCAATAATATCCCCAGCCGCTTTATCAATTTGTTCATCTGTTGCGCTATCTATTATAGTCGCTACCGCCGCCACTGCTGGTGCTACTTCAGCCGCCGCCGCTGGCGCTGCTGCTTTTGCCGCGGCGATGGTAAGCAATTGGGTTAGGATGGATAGGATGGTGCCGTTCTCACCATTTTGCGCGAGAATCTCTAAGATCTTGTCGGAGTTTTCGTCGGTGCCGTCATTGAGCGTCTTTAGCTGTTCCAGAAGGTTTTCAACAATAGCTGTGATTTGGTTTTTAGGCGTTTCATTGTTTATTTTTTTGGAAATCTGTAAGATCAGGTCAATCATTGTATTTAGAAACATCGCTTTTAAGGCGCCTTTAGAATCTTGTGTTATGTTTTTCGTCTCTTTTTTCAGCGGCGGCCCAATGTCTGCAAGCTGGCCAGATTTAATCGTAGAAAGTTTATATATGAGTGTCTTCAGGAGTCCTCTCAATGCCGTTGCAAAGTCAGCGGGGCTAGCTTCTACGGGGGCGCCGGAGGCAGGTGTAGCCTCTAACAATTTCTTACCGATATCTTCGTATTGGGCCGCCTCGGCGGGGATAGCTAAGGAATCCTTGAGAAGGTCGTAGTATGCCCAGTGGTATACGCCTGGCGCGCCGCCTGAGAATGTAATAACGTCTTCTTGTCCAAACAGGTTTTTTAATAGAGTTGCGAGGGTGCCTTTGGCGAGCTCCGGGGGAAGGAGGCCATTTAATCCCGCGATATTAACAGCGGTGAGGTGTTCTCCGCCGGGCGCTTTCTCTTTCGCGACGAGAGCATTGACTGCATCCCGAAAGGCCAGCATATAGGGTTTCCCTTCGCTTTCATTTTGGTTCATGGCCTTATAATGTAAAATCCGAAAGAGAAACTGTTTTTCTAAAAGGCGGGTTAATGCATCTGACGTTGCCGTGGCTGACTTCCCCCAGGTGGCCTTTAATTTATCAAGCGCTTTTTTGAAATCTTCGTTGATTTGTAGGGTCTCCTCTAAATAAATTATATAATTATCATTTGTGTCATATTTTTTATCTTTAAGTTCTCTAGGGGTTACGCTAATGTCCTTAAGTTTTTTTTTTAATATTTCTATTACTTTTTCTTCTAAAGTTTCATATTTATTAGCCAATTTTTGTTGTAGAGGAGTTATATCACTATCGGTTAATCCAAGGCTTTTTAATTTTGATTTTAAACCTTCTATATATTTTGAGACGGCAAATTCTTGTGTGCCGGTCGGCAGCTGTTGTATGGGCTTATTAGCTTGGTATAGTGCGCTCCCCTGGTCCGACACTGTGTTCATTTTAGTATTATATGTATTCAACGGCGTATTCGTTTTTGCCGCCGCCAACTGTTGTGCTTTTGCTGCTATTGCATCAAATATGTATGGTTTATATTTTGTATTAACACCCCCAATTATTTCATTATACACAGCGGGGGTAATAACTTTAATATATTTTTCACGTTGTTCTTTATTGGAGGGGATAGGTTCTAATGGTTCCCATTTTTCTTTACCATTTTCCTTAGCATTTATATCTGATAATATTTTTTCCATTGCGTTGCTATAATATCCCCCATTCCGAACAGCTTTCTCTATAGCGGCTCTAGTAATATATCCATGATGCGGTATATGATCTTCTATAAAAACATTTACTAAATCAGTATCAGTATCAGTATCAGTATCAGTATCAGTATTCATAAATATATTTGGGTAAGTAGAATAAAGTGAACCTAAATATAAGGCAAGTGTGTCTTCAACCGATTTTGATTCAATATTTTTACGATGATTTTTTATTAGCACGTCAATAAATTGTGTATAATCTTTCTTGTCACTATCTTCATCTAGATTTATTATACTATAGTCATACCAAAATATATTATCATCAACAGTAAAAGGATCCTTACTTATTATAGGGTCTATTTCATCAATGCTACTACTTCTAGACAGATTGGTTACTTCTTCAGCCGCCATTAGGTTTCTTTACACTTAATGAATAAAAATAAAATTTTTTAGACCTTTAGAGCGACCACAGAGGTTAAGATCCAAGCATAGAGCGTGAATTTCTCTATACCACTTAGGATGGTTCGTTTCTCAGAGAAAGTCATGCTGTCCTTCTCAAATTCTCTTAAATCGCGCACAACAAAGGGGATGGGGATGAGCATGACCACACACAATGTATGCACAATCAATCGGACAATACCGCGCCCGCCTTCGGACTGGGTATTGATATAGAAGAAGATCATGCGGAAGATATATTCGTCTTCTCTCGCGTTCGCTAAAATCACCAGTAACAAGAAGATACACATATACACCCCGAAATACAAACTAAAGCCTTTTACGAAGGTATTGATAAAATTGGTATGCACACCCCATTCCACCATGAACAGCGCGACGGCCCGAATGATATAGGTCGCTACAACGAAAATGACCCTGTCCGTCATAAGCACCTTCTCTGGCTCCGGCCCATAAATCGGATCCGCTAAATAGGTCTCCTTCATATCATCCGTAATAAACCCTTCGCGCATACCCCTGACTATCGGGCGAACGGCTACTTCGTCGGCCTTTTCTTTTTTCTGCACAGCGTTGAGGGTTGTCGCGTCGGCCTCGGTCGTATCAAATTTCTTAGATGCATCTATCCGTTTTAATATACTTTCGCCAGCGGGCAAGCTGGGCAGATATCTGTTGGCGAAATCTTCCAGGCTGGCACCACCGGATTGCACGGCATCTAAGGTTTTAGGCTTTACAGCGCCAATACCAAACCCGTTTTCACTGGTGGTTACATTATTTTTCAAGCGATCGTTTAGTTTCTTTAACGACAAGAGCGTCTTTTTCCGCCGAATCATCAAGTTCTTCGCCTTTGTCCGTTCGGCTTGGTCATTGCCAACTTGCTGAGTAAATTTAGCTGCAATGATTGCTTTAATTTCTGCCTCAATTAATGTCTCATTTGCGCTTGCCCCTGTATGCGGCTGTGTTTTAGTTTCATCAAAAGCGACCATTTCACTTAATGGCACAGTTACATAGACTTCTTTGATTTTATCTTTGGCGCTGGTGCCTGTCAATACATTCTGATAGATGTCTTGCAGTGCTTCGCGGTTGTTCGCAAAGTAGGTTTTAATGTCTTTAACGTATGCATTTACTTTGGTGCGCTGATTACGCGTTAAGTTTTCTTTTTGAAACAGTTCATAGACGGCGTTCGGGTTGGAACTGGATATACTTTCCAGCAAGTTGATGTAAAAGTTATAACGTTCCGGGTATTGTTCATAAATATCTCCGAAGATATTGGCCAAAGAGGATGAACCAGGTGGTAACCCTTTTGATACAAGATCACCAAATTTAAATCCAATGTTTTCAAACATGTTCTCCTTATCTTTCCCTGTAGATATTTTTTATAGCCAAAGATCTTTAAAGAACCAGCCCACGAAACCCACCAACATGACTATGAGAATCATGATAAATGCGATGACTTGTGCCATACTGGGATTTTGCTCATAGAGACGATGGAATAGGATGTAGCTCAACACTAAGAATACCACCACCGATATTATATTAATGTTCTTATAGAATTTATGGGCCGCCGCAACGATGGTGAGATCACCCCGCATTGCAAGCAATTTATTACGAACGTCTACAGGCACCACATTATTCACATTATAGGTATCGTTCTCAACAATATACCGTTGTGTTAAGTCTTTTACAGCCTTACATTTTACTAAGTCGCCACCCCCCATGCTTGAACAGCTGTCCCATGGTGCTGTTAAAGATGCATTGGCGGGTGCTATGGCGAGACTTTTATAGTCCGTTTTTAGATATTTCTTGACATATGTGTTAAAATTGCCTAGTGTCGGGTCATTGTGATAAATGAGAAAATCATTTTTCATCGTAATGACACCTTCACCTCTGAGAAACTGCGGGTCTATAATCTCATTTAATTCCTCAGGAATGACCACATTGCGAATCTCTGCCATATTGACGGCATTCATCACATACCGATAGAGTTTATCTTTATAGGTTTCATTGTTTTTTAATCCGGCTGGTGGCAATTCATCCAACTGATCCAGTGACCGGATATTATTACGCAAATTATTCTCTAGCGTGGTATTTGTCGTAAGATTATTTCTTAAGGATTGATTAACTTCTTCACTCTTCTTCTGATAATTTATCCGAATGTTCGCCGTTAGCCCATAGATCTCATTCGTAATATATAGAATGAAAACCGCAATGACAATAAAGATGGTCCAAATATATCTTAGGATATTTGCATCCAAAGCATTGGGCTCCCGTTTATAATGTAGAAATGTATATGTCATACCAGCCAATACAATGGCAAAGCCGCCCAACAGACCTGCTTGTCTGCCCAGAATATCCTTTTTAGTATCTTCATTGACTTTTCCATCGGTTCCAAATTTATAAAGAGCATCTTGGAAAGGATTAATGGTCTGGTCATCTGATTTAAAATACACGACATTCCACGCGATAAATACGCCTACTAAACCACCACCTATAAATATCCAATTAAATAAAATCTTTTCCATAGCTCCATAAGGTGGAGGACCTAACATCAACCCATCAGGTTTTTCTATGTTAAGTAAATAAAACAGGAAATATGCGCCCAGAGCCAACATGAGTATGTAGAGGGAATAATAGAAGATTTGGAATACAACATTCAGGCGTTGTTCAATACCGCCTTCTCCTCTAAACGCGTCATAGATACTGGATCTAGCCGACTCTCCCTCTAAGTAAAATTCTCCACAATTGCTTTCTTTTGCCTTTCCGACCTTATTGGCTTCGTCTAATTTATAACCACTAGATATAATCAGCATCCAACCGATCGCCGCTACAATCGCGATAAGTATAATCAGCAATATGAAAAATCCTTGTAAAGAAAAAGCTTCCACCATTAGAGATATAAAACACTTAATTATTAGCGAGATAAAAGAAACGTTATTGAGCGATAGCGAGATAAAAGAAACGTTATTGAGCGATGCAAGATAATGTTATTGAGCGATGCGATAGCGAAAGCGAGATAAAAGAAACGTTATTGAGCGATGCGATAGCGCGAACGTTAGAGAGTATAGCGCGAATGTTATTGAGCGATGCGATAGCGCGAACGTTAGAGAGTATAGCGAGATAAAAGAAACGTTATTGAGCGATAGCGATGCGATAGCGATGCGATAGCGATGCGATGCGAAAGCGCGATAAAAGAAACGTGATTAAAGGGTAAAGCGATATACCATCAATATAAGAACCATTACTAAGACCAATAGGGATATAACCGTGACCAGT
>Ga0209355_1001391_pt1 | contig 13710 bp, 7 predicted proteins | sample LauGreSBDMM110SN_3_FD_187563 | JGI IMG/M metagenome (GOLD analysis project Ga0209355, IMG submission 187563) | Freshwater lake microbial communities from Lake Michigan, USA - Sp13.BD.MM110.SN (SPAdes) (version 2) | ecosystem: Environmental > Aquatic > Freshwater > Lake | place: Lake Michigan, USA...
CAACTCATGCGTTTAGGGTGGAAAGTTTTTTTACCTTTATCACTTGCTTGGGTTGTTTTTGTTTCGGGAACTCTCATTTCTTTTGATTTGCTTCCATAATCGGCCTCATGTTTGACCAAAGGTCAATACTATTGACCCGCTATCAAAGTGCCTATTATGACCAGCCGATTCGAGAATGTTAGTGAAAAGTAGATATGTAAATGAAAGATTTAATCTTCTCTTTCTATAAAGAAGATACTTAATCGACGGAGGCTTTTTGACCTTGGGTCAAAGGCAAAAAAAGGGTCTTCGCATGTCCTTTGCCTCAGCGAAGCCGTACATTACCCATTGCCTTACCTTCTTTTTAGCTCTTTGATAAGGCCTTGCTCTTCGCTTGTTGTCTTCTTTATAATACACTCTCGTCCTCATCTAAACACATAACCGAAGAAGCGGCCCCTTCGGTAGAGAGTGAAAAGCGTGAACGAAGGAAGGGACGTTTTGACAGGGGCAAGTTTGACCATAGGTCAATACGCCCTAGTCAATAAGCTCTGCCCTATAAAGAGCATAAGCAAGAGCTCAAACGAAGAACAAGGGAAAGCAAGAGGTGAAGTTCTCGAATTGGGGATATTAGTACACAGGGTAATCTCGAAAATATGCACTCTTTCTCGAGATAAAACTACTCTTCCTCATGAAATAATATTTCGTCCTTTTTTTTACCACCATCGAAAATGTGAAAAAGCACGATTAGCTTCTGCCAGTTTATGGAGATCATTTCTTTTCTGTCGAGCTTGTCCTTGTTTTTGAAAAGCTTCACGTATTTCTAAAGCTAAACAATTTTCAAAATTTTGGGATGAATTCTTTTTTTTACGTTCACGTGCAGATTCCAATAACCAATTCATTGCTATATTTTCTTGTCTTTTTTGGGGAATTAAAGCGGGAACTTGATATGTAGTCCCTGCAATTCGTACCTTTTTTACCTCAAAAAATGGTTGAATATTGGAGATTGCTTCTTCAAAAACTTTGTAAGTATTCTTATGTGAAGTTTCAGTTTGGTATTGACCTTGGGTCAAACGTTGTTTTGAAGATATTTCACTCATTTGAATTTGAGAGAGTATTCTGAAACTTTTGTAAAATAATGATTCTGCTTTTGATTTTTTCCCTTTTTTTGTTAAAAAATTAATAAAACGGCTTAGAAGTGGTGTTTTATTCATTTCTAAGAAAGAATACATACATACTGTGGTTGATTTTGAATTTTTATTCAGATGAGAATGTACGATCGGCTTTGCCGATTCATTAGTTGAATCAGGCTGATTTCCACTGACTAATTTGAAAGGAAGAGCTTCGCTGGGGCGGGGGTGAGAGACTACGTTGTACCCTCGCCCCATATCGTTTAAATAATTCATAAATTATATCATTTTGGTAAAAGTTTAGAATCGCGTATTGCTAGGGCGTATTGACCTATGGTCAAACTTGCCCCTGTCAAACTGACAAAACCTATTATGCCTGAGCTCTTACAAAGCAGCGAGCTCCCTTTGGCCGTAAGTCAATACGTTATTTTGTATTTTTTTTTGGTTTTTTCGCTCCATAAAGTGATCTTGATTGACGTCTTTTTTGAATTCCTTGAAGATCAAGTACTCCTCGAATCATGCGATATTTTACCCCTGGAAGATCTTGTACACGACCACCACGAATCATAATTACAGAGTGCTCTTGAATATTATGGCCTTCTCCTGGAATATAAGCAATAACCTCAACTGAATTCGTTAAACGAACTTTGGCTACTTTACGTAAAGCTGAATTTGGTTTTTTTGGTGTTTTGGTATACACTCGTAAGCAAACACCTCGTTTTTGTGGGCAAGGAGAGGACATGAGTGTAGTTTTCGCGCCTCCCGTGCGTAATGCTGGTGTTTTGTTTCTTTTTTTCTTTTGTTTTCTTACATTTTTTTGATTGACCAATAATTGATTAATAGTAGGCATAAGAGCATCTTTTTTATTTTTGAAAAGAAAGAAAATAATTATCTAGATGGGGCGTATTAACCTTGGGTCAAATTTGCAAAGCCCAGTTTGGTATGTATCGTATTGTATGTATGGAGTTTGAGTTTGACCAAAGGTCAATATCACTACGAATCAACAAAACTGAATCAACACAATACAGGCCCTTGCAAATTTTTTGATCTCGAATCTTTGATTTCCATTTCTTTTCTATTTTACAGAGGTGTGAGCAAAACCAAGATTCGGCCTACAGTAATTCGTATTGGTATTGACCTTTGGTCAAACTCAAACTCGATAGCCTGTACGCCGAAAGATAAAGTTACGCTTCTTTCCAAGATAGAAGTTTTGATTCAAATTTCCCTAAAAAAGGAACACATATCAAAAAATAAAAGAAAAAGAAAATTGAAGCAATTTGTCCAATAGTAACATAAGGAGCTTCCACTGGTTGACATCCGATCCATCCTAATAAAACACAATCTGCTACAAGAAGCCAGAAAAATTTCTTATGAATAGGTCGAAAACTTGAACTACGAATTGCAGATGTATTAAGAAAAGGTAAGGCTAAAAGTGAAATAAACACTAAAGCAATAGCTGCTACACCACCTAATTTATTTGGAATACTTCTTAAAATAGCGTATACTGGTAAAAAATACCATTCTGGTACAATATGCGCGGGAGTTGACATAGGATTTGCTGGAATATAGTTATCCGGATGTCCTAGAAGATTCGGGTAAAAATAAACAAAAATTGAGAAAAAAACAGCAAAAGAAACCCACCCTACGAGATCTTTCATATAAAAATATGGATAAAATGGAACTTTATCTACAGTACCTAATGACCCTAAAGGATTATTTGATCCGTATTGATGTAATGCAGCCAAATGCACAATACTTGCCCCAGCAATAATGAATGGAAGAAGGTAATGAAGACTAAAGAATCTATTCAGAGTAGCATTATCTACAGAAAAGCCACCCCATAACCAATGAGTAATTTCATCACCAACTAAAGGAATTGCACTGGCAAGACTTGTAATAACGGTTGCTCCCCAGAAACTCATTTGTCCCCAAGGCAATACATATCCAATAAAAGCTGTGAGAATCATAAGTAAAAAGAGAACAACTCCTACAATCCATACAAGTTCTCTTGGACTCGCGTAACTTCCATAATATAATCCACGGAACATATGAAGATACACCACGATAAAAAACATACTTGCTCCATTCGCGTGCATATAACGTAGAAACCAACCTCCTTCAACATCTCTCATAATATGTTCAACTGACATAAAAGCTAAATCTACATGAGGGGTATAGTGCATTGCTAAAAATATTCCAGTAAGAATTTGGAGCATTAAACAAATACCAGCAAGAGAACCAAATCCCCACCAATAACTTAAATTAGTTGGTGTCGGGTATTCAATGAGGTGATCATTTAGTGGTGAAAGAAGAGGTTGTTTGAGTAATGATAGTCTTGTTTTCATTCTTTATCTTTTTTATGAGTGCAAAATTAAAATATCTGAAAAGCTCGAATCGGTAAAGCCGATCTAGCATTGAAACCTCAGCAAAGCTCCAATCGAGTCCCTCAGATTATAACTTAATTTAAGAATTTTCAAGCTTCGCTGGCGAAGGATCGACGTACAGTAGAGTGGTATCATATTGAGTTGATTCGTAGTGGTATTGACCTTTGGTCAAACTCAAACTCCATACATACTAAACTGAATCTACTAAACATGAGGTCCGATTCTTCGCCCCACAAAACTTTTTTTTTGACAGGGGTAATTTGAAGGGGCAAGTTTGACCGTAGGTCAATACGCCCGACTCAATACTCCCCTCGAATCGGCAAAGCCGATTGGTCTATTTGAACTACGAAAATAAATTAGTACCAACATGCTCACATTTCACAATGTTTCTACAGTGGGCCTATTAACGTGAGAATCTTTCACGATTTTGAGAACTTGTTTTGAAAAAAGTTTCCTGCTTAGATGCTTTCAGCAGTTCTCCTCTCCTAACTTGGCTACCCGGCGTTGCCACTGGCGTGACAGCCGGTACACTAGAGGTTAGACAATAATGCTCCTCTCGTACTAATTATTGGTTTTCTCAGTTCTCTTCACAAACGACAGATAGGAACCGAACTGTCTCACGCATGTTTTTCCCTTATTTTCATAAAGGCATGGACTATGTCTTCATCCTTTTATTATACCATTTTTTTTTGACAGGAGCATGGAGAGTTGATTCAGTTTAGGAGATTCGGCTTTGCCGATACCTAATATGATACATGCACTACGCCCTAGAATTGGCAAAGAAATAAAAGGAGTTGGCGTATTATATCTTCTTTCACCAAAGAAGATATCTTTTTCAATTGAGAATGAAAAAAGTCTCTACAGGGACTTTTCTATACAGATGGAGTTCTCACTCCATCCAAGCATGGACGAAGTTTGATAGTTTGGTATGTATCGAGTTTATCGAGTTTGGTGATTCGGCTTTGCCGATAAACCCAATACGAATCTACGAATCAACACAATACATCATAACTCCTCTATTAACTTTAAATCCTGAAATCTCTGTCGAACGACTTGAGTTATTATCGTACGTCCTTTTGAATCATTTAAATTGGCTACTTGATTGGCTAATTCACATATTTTCAAAAAATTGTCTGGAGATGTCTTCGTTAAAGGTAATTGCTCTATAATTTTTAAAACAAGATTTGCTTGTTTTTCTTTGATTCGAAGAAAAGGCTTCATTTGTAATAAAATCCATTTGACATCTTGCCACCCAATCAAAGTAAGTTCAGAAATCCCGTCTCCGCGATCTCTTAGATTTCCCTTTTTTATTTCATTTTGAATCTTTATTAAGAAATGTTTTCTTTTGGTGATTTGAATGAAGGAGACACTTACTCGAATTTGATATTTTAAGATATAATCTGGTCTCGAAACTATTTGAGCCATAATAGACCCATCACCATCTAGAAATCCTGCTAAATAAGCCCATTGAGTTTGACAGTTTGCCAGGGGCGAAGCCCTCGGAAAACAGGTCATTGGAGTGGGCGAAGTCCCGACAAAATCTTCCAATGTTGTTGTGCTTATGGAGATCGCTCTGGCGTATTGTGTTTGGCCGAAGGCCAATACCAAACTAGCCTTGAGTGAGCTTCGGGTTTTTTTTTCTTTGAAGTGAGGGATCATATTTTGAATTGTTTTTCGAGATTTGAATAGGAGCATTGCTATAGAAAGGTCTTCCCTCGGCATTACCATAGAAATACATTAAGTATTCTGAAGGCTTCACCGATATAAGCCAATACTAAATATGCATTACTGCATACAAACGCAGTTTTTTCAATAAAGGTCTACGTTCTAAACCCAGCTCACGTTCCACTTTCATCGGCGAACAGCCGAACCCTTGGGACCTTCTTCAGCCCCAGGATGTGAAGAGCCGACATCGAGGTGCCAAACTCCCCCGTCGATAAGAGCTCTTGGGGGGAATCAGCCTGTTATCCCTAGAGTACCTTTGATCCGTTGAGCGAGAGCCCTTCCACATGGAACTCCCGGATCACTATGGCCGACTTTCGTCTCTGTTTGACGTGTCCGTCTCACAGTCAGGCAGACTTATACCATTATGCTCTACAGCTGATTTCCGACCAGCCTGAGTCTACCTTCGCACACCTCCGTTACTCTTTAGGAGGTGACCGCCCCAGTCAAACTACCGACCATGCAATGTCCGAATAAAGAAAAGTTACTCTGAAAGAGCTCTGTTTCAATTCGTGAGGAAATAATGAGTTTCAGGGTGGTATTTCAAGGTTGCAAGGCTTAACTATTTCTAGCGTGAGCCTTGCTCCCACCTATCCTACACAAAAACATCGTATTTCCATTACAAAGATATAGTAAAGGTTCATAGGGTCTTACCGTCTAATCGTTTGGTCTCCGCATCTTCACGGAGAATTCAATTTCACTGAGGCCATGTTGGAGACAGTGGGGCGATCGTTACGCCATTCATGCGGGTCGCTACTTATGCGACAAGGAATTTCGCTACCTTAGGACCGTTAGAGTTACGGCCGCCGTTTACTGGGCCTTCGATTCGATGCTTGCACATCTCCTGTTAAGTTTCCAGCACCGGGCAGGCGTCAGACCCTATACATCGTGTTGCCACTTCGCAGAGTCATGTGTTTTTAGTAAACAGTCGCCACCCCTGATTCAATGCTGTTGATGGTCTCCCACCAACATCCCTTCTTCCGAAGTTACGGGATCAATTTGCCGAGTTCCTTCAACATGGTTCTCTCAAACGCCTTCGTCTTCTCGACGTGTTCACCAGTGTCGGTTTACAGTACGGTAAATAAATTGCTCGTATTGGGTTCATCGTAGTATCGGCAAAGCCGAATCTACAGACTCTACAAAACTGCTTTCTATGTATCTTTAGGTTTTTCCAGGAAAACTTGTTCGTCGCTCAGACAAATCCAATATATACTGAGGAGATTGTTATCTTCGTCATCTAAAGATTGAAAATACAAAAAATTGCTTCTTTGCATTTTTTTTTACCCATCAAATTATGCTTTCGCCTTCTTTTTAGGGGCCGTCTGACTCTGCGTCGATTTACGGAGCGCAGAAACCTTTGAACTTTCGGCGATCATGGTTTTCACATGATTTTACGCTACTCATGTCAGCATTCTCACTTCTGATTTCTGAAAGATTTTTCTCAAAATCTCTTGAACGAAAATACAGAACGTTCCGCTACCCAATTCTTTTTGGCGGATGAATTGACCTAATGGTCCAAAGGCATCCAGCGTACAGCTTTCGCTGAGGCTGAAAACCTAAATTCAATTATGTCCTGCCGCAAAAATTGTCGTCGTTTCGGTGAATTACTTTAGCCCCGAGACATCTTCGGCGCCCAAAAGCTAGACCAGTGATCTATTACGATTTCATCATAGGATGGCTGCTTCCAAGCCCACCTCCTGGTTGTCTTTGCTTTTAGACTTCCTTTTCCACTCAGTAATTGCTTGAGGACCTTAACGGACGATTTGGGCTGTTTCCCTTTTGACTTAAGACCTTAGCACCTTAAGTCTGTCTGCATAGATAAAAGTTTATTGTAATGTTGTATCAGCTTGTGGTATCGTATTAGGTATCGGCAAAGCCGAATCAACTAAATTGAATTACTAAACTGAATCTACGTGTCAATCTACATTCATTTGTATTCGGAGTTTCCTTGGAATCGGTCAGGCTTTGGGCCACCCTTTCCCATTGAGTGCTCTACCCCAAATGATTATTTCTATACGCTCTACCTCAATAGATTTCGCGGAAAACCAGCTATTTCCGAGTTTGATTAGCCTTTCACCCCTAGCGACAAGTCATCCCCGTGTTTTGCAACACACGTGGGTTCAGCCTTCCAAAATGTATTACCATTTTTTCAACTTGCTCATCGCTAGATCACTCGGTTTCGGGTCAAATTGAAACAACAGTCGAATTGACCAAAGGTCAAAACGTTCATTTCTTACATTATGAATATTCGTGTTTACTACGCCTCCACCTAATGGCTTAAGCATGCTGATTCAATTTACTCGCTGACCCATTATGCAAAAGGTACACCGTTACTATGCCTAGGGCAGTTTAGTGATTCGGCTTTGCCGATACTGCAATACCCCCTGGAAGCTTCGATTGCATGTAAGTATGAAATTTCAGGATCTTTTTCACTCCCTTCAAAAGGGTTCTTTTCACCTTTCCCTCACGGTACTTGTTCACTATCGGTCATAGAAATATATTTAGGCTTTGAGGGTGGTCCCCCAATGTTCAAGAAAGATAATATCTCACTTTACTCATATTTGAAAAACCTGATCGAATTTTTTATCATACAGGGTTCTCACCTTCTTTGACAAGATTTTTCACTCTTTTTTGACAAAGAAAATTCGTGGTTTTTTTCAAAAAAGCCTTTTCCGGGTTCGCTCGCCACTACTACCGGAATCTCGGTTGATGTCTTTTCCTCCAGTTACTTAGATGTTTCAGTTCACTGAGTAAGTTATTCAATAAAAGGTTTCCCTTTTGGATATCCATGGATCTCAAGATGTTTCGTTTTTCCCCATGGCGTTTCGTTACGTTTCACGTCCTGTTTTCTATGCCAAGGCATCCGTTTCATACTTTTTATACTTTTCGTTTTCTTTTTATTTTTTTACCCGCATGCCTTATGAGTTTACCCGTTTGACATATTGGGTTTGTACGAAGGTCAATACAAAACTGTCAATACGAATCTACCCCGTACAGCTTTCCTGAGGTCAATACGTTCAAGCTTCTTTCGTTTATTAGCGGAAGAGGGATTTGAACCCCCGACATGCAGATTATGATTCTGCTGTTCTTACCAACTAAACTATCCCGCCTTCAAAAAAAGGAAGAATCGAGGGCTTTGCCCCTACTTAGGTGCTCAATCGGCAGTTTGACTTGAGCGTATTGAGTTTGTCCGGAGGCCAATACGATAAACGCAATACAGCCGATAGTGCACTTTTCAATGAATAATTTTTTTGAAATTTGACCTAAACTACGGCTCCCACAAAAGCAGTACATATAGCCATTCGAAGTTTCACAAGTCGAATTCGAAATGGGATCGGGTGGTTCCTTCGAATGTAAAAAAGTCAAATATTTAAACGAGAAATTAATTGGAACAGAACTAGGTGGGTTGTATTGACTTCATGTTTGGCATCGTCAATACTATATGAAGAAGCTTTCGCCAAAACGTCAAAGGGTACCTTGCTTGTTCTCATACGAGTTTGACAGTATTGTGAGGGCTTCTCCCGTGTCAAAAACATCAATGCGCTAGTTCTTATGAAATAAAATTTGTGAAAGGAGTCAATCCAACCGCAGGTTCCCCTACGGTTACCTTGTTACGACTTCACCTCAGTCACTGACTCTACCGTGACAAAATATTCAAAGAAAGATAAAGGCAAAACGTTCTTTTTCTCGTTTTGTTGATTCTTTTTGTTTCATCTCCTAAAAAGCTTCGGGCAAAATCAATTCCCATGGTGTGACGGGCGGTGTGTACAAGGCCCGGGTACGTATTCACCGCGACGTGCTGATTCGCGATTACTAGTGATTCCATCTTCATGTTGTCGAGTTGCAGACAACAATCTGAACTGCGACGATTTTTAAGGATTCGCTCAGATTTACATCTTTGCATCCCATTGTGATCGCCATTGTAGCACGTGTGTAGCCCAGCCCATAAGGGTCGTGCGGACTTGACGTCATCCCCGCCTTCCTCCAGTCTATCACCGGCAGTTTTTTAAGAGTGCAATAAAGAATCGTATTGGCAAAGCCGATACGATAAATCATTGAGCAACATAAAATGAGGGTTGCGCTCGTTCTAGGACTTAACCCAACAGCTCACGCCACGAGCTGACGACAGCCATGCAACACCTGTAATGCACCACAGAAGGTAATAACTCCTTTGTGTATATACATTATGTCAAGGACTGGTAAGGTTCTGCGCGTTGTTTCGCATTAAACCACATGCTCCACCACTTGTGCGGGCCCCCGTCAATTCCTTTGAGTTTTAATCTTGCGATCGTACTCCCCAGGCGGTTGGCTTATAGCGTTTGCGGACTCCCTGAATCAAAAGATCCAAGAAGAAGCCAACATCGTTGACTGCATGGACTAACGGGGTATCTAATCCCGGTTGCTCCCCATGCCTTCACACCTCAGCGTCAGTCATGAGCCAGAGGGCTGCCTTCGCATTTGGTATTCCTTCTCATATCTACAGATTTTACCCTTCCACGAGAAATTCTACCCTCCTCTCTCATACTCAAGTATTTTGGTTTTGAAAGCACTTCCAAAGTAGAGCTTTGGACTTTCACATTTCAACTTCAAATACCGCCTACGTGTTCTTTACGCCCAGTCATTCTGAATAACGCTTGCCCCCTCTGTCTTACCGCGGCTGCTGGCACAGAGTTAGCCGGGACTTGTTTTTGAAGTTTTGTCATTATCTTCGCTTCATCAAAGAGCTTTACGACCAAAATAGCCTTCATCACTCACGCAATATCGCTAGATCAAGCTTTCGCTCATTGTCTAAGATTCCTCACTGCTGCCTCCCGTAGAAGTCTAGGCCGTGTCTCAGTCCTAGTGTGGCTGATCGTCCTCTCAGACCAGCTAAGGATCACAGGCTTGGTGAGCCATTACCTCACCAACAACCTAATCCTGCGCAGGCTTATCCTTCAGCGGTCTACGCCTTTATGAAATTATTTGGGGTTTTATCCCAAACTGAAGGGGAAATTCCTACGTATTACTCACCCGTTCGCTACTCAAAAAAAAATCGAGTTCAACTTGCATGTGTTAAGCGTATTGCTAGCGTTCATTCTGGGCCAGGATCAAACCCAATTGTTTTTTTAATGAAATTTTTTTTAGATATCAAGCGTATTGCATTTATCTTTTTTACGTATTGGGTTTGACCGAAGGTCAAACCCAATACGTCAATCTGCCAATACGAATCTACCCAACTGCAGTTTTGACAGGGGCTAGTTTGACCGTAGGTCAATACGCCCTCGTCAATCTGTCTACAACTTGAATTTTTCAATTTCCATTTCTATTCTCTATCCAGCATTTGCGAATTTACATGATATTTTTTTTGTGCAAGAGAGAATAAGCATAATACCAAACACAATACGATTCGAGGTCTCTGCGATAACGAATAATAAAATTGGCAAAGTCGACTATGTACAGCAGTTTGGCCGAAGGCCAATACCTGAGGCTGTACAGTCGAATCTACGCAATTTATCGTATTAGAGTATCAGCAAAGCCGAATCCCTAAACTGAATCGTACAGCTTTGCTGAGGCCCTACTTTATGGAAAGACCAGATGTATTCTGATTTTTTTGAATTTGTAGCTCTGCTAAAGAAAGTTCTTTAATCGCAGGAATTTCTTCAAAAGTGTGAAATGCAGGAGGCGAAGGCATCATCCATTCTAAAGTGGGTGATGTCTTTGTTCCATCTTGTGATGTATCAAAATCCCAAGGATTATTTGCACATTTCTCATTTCCAGTTAGAGTCAGATACACTATATAAAAAAAGAAAATTGAAGCAAGAATAGATAAATATGATCCATAGCTTGCCACAGCATTCCATCCAGCAAAAGCATCAGGATAGTCTGGAATACGACGAGGCATACCAGCAAGACCTAAAAAGTGCATTGGAAAGAATGTTAAATTTACTCCAAGGAAAAAAATCCAAAAGTGAATTTGCCCAAGTGTTTCAGGATATTGTAATCCTGTGATTTTCCCGATCCAATAATAGAATCCTGCAAAAAGAGCAAAAACAGCTCCCATTGAAAGCACATAATGAAAATGTGCCACCACATAATAGGTATCATGAAGTGCAATATCTACTCCAGAATTTGCTAAAATTACACCAGTGAGCCCTCCTACTGTAAATAAAAAAATAAAACCAACAGCAAATAACATAGGTGTACGAAATACTAAACTACCACCCCACATTGTAGCAATCCAACTAAAAATTTTAATTCCTGTTGGAACAGCAATAATCATTGTTGCGGCTGTAAAATATGCGCGTGTATCAACATCTAATCCAACAGTGTACATGTGATGCGCCCAAACAATAAATCCAAGCACACCGATACTTAGCATTGCGTATACCATGCCAAGATATCCAAAGACTGGTTTACGGGAGAATGTTGAAATAATATGGCTCACTATACCAAAACCAGGAAGAATAAGAATATATACTTCTGGGTGCCCGAAAAACCAAAAAAGGTGTTGAAAAAGAATAGGATCTCCTCCACCAGCAGGGTCAAAAAAACTTGTATTAAAATTACGATCTGTTAAAAGCATGGTAATTGCCCCGGCTAAAACAGGAAGTGATAATAATAAAAGGAAAGCAGTAATAAGCACAGCCCAAACAAATAATGGAAGTCTATGCATAGTCATTCCCGGTCCTCTCATATTGAATATAGTTGTAATAAAGTTAATAGCACCTAAAATACTACTCGCCCCTGAAAGATGTAAACTAAAAATAGCTAAATCAACTGCCCCACCAGAGTGACTTGTTATACTACTAAGTGGTGGATAGACGGTCCAACCAGTTCCAGCACCAACTTCAACTAAAGCAGAACTTAAAAGAAGAAGAAGTGAGGGTGGGAGAAGCCAAAAGCTTATATTATTTAATCGAGGGAAAGCCATATCTGGTGCACCAATAAGGATAGGTACAAACCAATTTCCAAATCCACCAATAAGAGCCGGCATAACCATGAAAAATATCATTAAAAAAGCATGTGCTGTAATAAGAACATTATAAAGTTGATGATTTCCACCAAGAATTTGATTCCCTGGTTGTGCTAATTCCATACGAATAAGCATAGAAAAGCAAGTTCCTAAAACACCTGAAAAAGCACCAAAAATAAGATAAAGTGTACCTATATCTTTATGATTGGTCGAAAAAAGCCATCTTTGTGAAAAATTTACCATAAAAATATCACTTTTGTGAAGACAATGAGAAACTTAATCGGCAGAATCGGCAGTTTGACTAGGGCGTATTGACCTAGGGTCAAACTTGCCCCTGTCAATACGTCAAACTGAATCTACCAAACACAATACTTTACAGTATTGACCTTTGGTCAAACATCAGGCCGATTCTGCCTTCCTTTTATTTTATAAATTGTGTGTTTTTAATTGTTGAAGAGCTTGTTGAATTAATTTAGGTTTCATTGTTTTTTTTGAAAAATTAAATTCTTCTAAAACACTTGCTCGGAACCCATTTTTTAGAGCATTTTGAAGTCTTTCTTGTGTAGCGTTTTGAGAAAGGAAAAGACTTTTTAATTTTTGATGTACTTGCTGTGAAAAAACTAATTGAAGTGTTTTTTGACGTTGTGTACTTATTAATGAAAGTTCATTATTAGAAAACATATTTAAAGAATGTAAAAATGTATTTAAAGATAATTGTTTTTTATGTTCTTCTAATAATTCTTTTAAAAGATTTTCTTTAAGTTGAATTGAATTTTGAAGTTCAGTAAAAATAGCTGTACTTCTATCATTAAATGAATTCTCTATTGATTCACTCAACATACGATAACTGAAAATAACAAAACCTATAAAACTTATAAGCACCAAAGTTTCTTCATTATAAATGAATATATGTTTTGAACTTAAAACAAAAAAAGCTAAAGAACCAGTTATTATTAATGAAAAATTTTCAGGTGTGAAAAATTTACGCAATTCGACAGAATTTTGAATCATATTCATTTTCTTTTTTCATTTACGGGAGCGAAGTTTGACGTATTGACAGTTTGCCGTATTGACCTACGGTCCAACTTGCCCCTGTTAAACTGCAAGTTTATCCGCCTCAGCGAAACTGTACCCGGAATCTACGCCGTACAGTATTGTGTTTGGTAGATTCAGTTTGGTAGATTCGGCTTTGCCGATACCACCATACGATACACTCAATACCAAACATGAGGCCGATACATTAAGGCAGCAAAGTCAGGGAGGGCTAGAATTGGCAAAGCTTATTGGATGTGGCTTTGCTGTACAGCAGTTTGGTAGATTCAGTTTGACCTATTGACCAGGGCTTCGCCGTACAGTATTGACCTACGGTCAAACATGAGGTCAATCTGTCATTAGAATACCACAATATGCGAAGCTGCACTCCTCTGCGATAGCTTCTTTCATGAAAACTTATTTCATTATATTTTCAAAAAGACGAAAATTATACATTTTTTCTTTTGTTATCATTGGAAAATTACTTTCTGCTACTTGAAAAGCATTCGGAGCT
>Ga0209355_1001392_pt1 | contig 13708 bp, 13 predicted proteins | sample LauGreSBDMM110SN_3_FD_187563 | JGI IMG/M metagenome (GOLD analysis project Ga0209355, IMG submission 187563) | Freshwater lake microbial communities from Lake Michigan, USA - Sp13.BD.MM110.SN (SPAdes) (version 2) | ecosystem: Environmental > Aquatic > Freshwater > Lake | place: Lake Michigan...
AATATAAAGATAGAACTCCGCTTAAATATTATTCACATAAAAATCATAATGATAGAAAACGAATGCGCAATTATTTTAATAGACATTCTGGAACCAAAAAAAGAGGCGAAGCAATTAGTTTAGAAAAGAAAAAATCACAAGGCTATTATAATGCTAAAATATTGAGCCATGTATATTTATGGTAAAGACTCAAGAGTTTCTATTCTGGTTCTTAGAGCACTAATACGCGCTAACAAACCATTTTTACATATATCACTTACAAATAAATTATTACAAATTATTTTTCCGCCACTTATATGTAGAGAATATAACGGTTCTAATGTATTTATGCCTATTCTATTATTACTTGAATCAATACATATTAAATTATTTGGGTCAGGACTATAAGTATAATCTTGTGAAACGCTATTAATTGTGCTAATTATTTTATTATAGTCACTGTTTGACATAGTATTATTTATAAATATTAATATTTAAATAATGTTAAACTAACTAATTTTATTCTTTATGCTTAATTATTAGTTTTCAAGAGCACTAATTCTATTTTCTAGTGCACTAATATAGACTGCCAAGCTATTGCTACATATATCATTTACAATCAAACTTGAACAAAATATAGTTCCACCGCTTATATGTAAAGACGCTTGTGGGTTCAAAGTATTAATACCTATTCTATTATTTGAAGTATCAATACATATTAAATTATTTGGATCAGGACTATAAGTATAGTCTCTTGAAACACTATTAATTGTGCTAATTATTTTATTATAGTCGCTATTTGACATTTATAAGTTAATATTTAATAGTTATAAATATTTTATTGTTTCTAAAACAACTAATTTCAAAATAACTAATTTATAATTTATAATTTTAAAATAATTTCTAATTTCTAATTTATAATTTATAATTTTAAAATAATTTAGTAATTAATTATATAATTTAGCAATTAATTATTTTCTCATAATACTATATAAAAATGGTTAAAAAACATATGAAATCGGCTGACAATATGTATCACATTAACGGACATAAATATCAGGTATTAAATGGCTCGCGCGCTCAAGTTTGGCACGGTACAGCATACAAAACAAAAGGCAATCTTAAAAAGCCCGATTTATTAATGAATAAGCACGGTCACGTAGTATCACGAAAAGTATATAATCGCGCTAAACGTGAAAAACGTTTAGAAAAAGCGGGTTATTTTACCCAAAAAGGCAAATTTGGTTGGGTTAAACACGACAAGTCAAAGACAAAAAAACGACGAGGCAGAAAATAAATCAATAACTTATACAATAATACTAATAAAAAACTACTTAAAAAGTTAACATTAATAATATTATAGTTTGTTATAACTATCATTATTTATAATAAATTTCTTGTAACTTATAAGAAAGATTAATTAGTATAATAAATTTCTTGTAACTTATAAGAAAGATTAATTAGTATACAAAATTTATATAATAATTAATAAAATTGATAGTTAGACTATTTAGAGTAGTCAGACTATTCTTAAATTATAAACTTAATATGCTTATAGTGTTAAAAAAATCACTTACTTATTATAAAAATTTATGTGCTACAAATAAATTTTTATATCCAGTTAAAAATTTATATCAAAATAAAAAAAACAATTTATATAAGCACTATCCATACTATCCATATTATCCACTCTATCCACTCTATCCATACTATCCAAATAATCTATGCAACACTAGTAAGAGATTTAGTATATGGATTGCTTTTAAAGGCAGACAACAATGATTCGTCCATGCGTGACCTATTAAAGTTTTGATCATAGCTTTGCATTCCGTTTACTTCTCCAATAAAATTTGTTGACGGAGTAACACTTGGACCACCATTATTTACATGCCCTCTATTTTGTTCGAGTATAGAGTCGTTACGGTTTGTAGTAGAATTATTATAGTTATTAAACAAATTCATGTTGCCTTGATTCGTACGTGATTCATAACTTTTATTTACATTATTTTGTTGAGCGTATGCGTTATTATATGGTCTTAATCCCGTTCCACATGCATTACCAGAACCAATATATTCTATATTTGTGCTTGTTCTTTGATTATCATAATTTTGGTGTTGAGTTACTTTGTATGCATTACCATTATTATTTTGCCCCTGAACATTTAGATAATTCAAATCTATTTTAGCTGTTGTCATCTCTCTATTTGTTACTTTTGTTTTATCATTAATATTAAATAAATGACCGGTTGGTGTTAACCCATTAACGTTACCTGTTTGTCGTAAATTACCAATAGAATTTTCTTTTCGTGTTTCTCTAAAAATATCTAATATGGGTGCTACAGAAGCTTTTAGCATACCATACACTCCGCCAAAATCTGTTGTCTCTTTGTCTGTGCTTCTATTGTTATTGTAATTAACATAACTGTTAATGCCATAATCATTTGGTCCAGCACCATTTGTACCACTTGCACTTGCATTAATAATTGGCAACTCACTTAAATGTTGCCTTTTTGGGTCTTCAACGTCTTGCTTAATATATGAAGCACGGCCTGTTTCGCTATTAGAAGTGGCACCATAATATTCGCGGGTTGTACTAATTCTATTTTCCATTGGAATTACTTGTGTGCTTCTAATGGGTGGTGCTTGTTCGATGCCTGTCGTAGTAAACCACCTAGTTGGTCCCGATTCGTACGATTTGTCAGGTAAATGTTTTTCAACAACACCAATTTTGTTATTGGGACCTTGCATTTTAACTGGGTAAATTGCTGGTCCTTGATGGCCATCCAAATTATAAATCATTTTAGGATTAGTATCTACCCGTAAATCATCAACAGACTTAGGCATCCACGATTCTCGTGCCATCATACCTGAATTAAAACCATTACTTCCTTCAACGCCGCCACTATTAACACCTTTGCTATTTTGAGAACCATATCCTAAATTAAGTCCAGGTCCTACTCTTTGTGGTTCCCATAAAGTGACATTTGACATTTTCATAGACTCGTTCATGCGAGACTGAAAGAAATCACTATTATTTGGTGTTCCATTTGGTAGATTCACATTTTCAGATGGACTAAAAAGAGGTGCACTTTCTGCTTTAGCAAAATTTTGACTACCACTTCCTTGCTTTGAATCTAATATTGACTCTGTTAAATTAATATCGGCAATAGATCCACGAATTTTTGCTCCATAAAAAGGTTTCATATTATTATGTTTAAAATCATTACTATTACTTTGCTGACCAGACATCAAATTAATGTTTGTTGGTGGTTGTCTTAAAATATTTGTTGAGTTTGCAATAAAAAAATTATCAGTTTGTTGGTTTGGATTAGCATAACTATTTATGGATTCATTATTTCTACTTAATAAGACTCTAGTATTTTGATCATTATAATTAGTAAATGCTTCACCTAAAGGATTTTCTGTAAAAAATTCTTTTGCTAAAACATTAGAAATAGCATTTTTTTGTTTATATGTGTCTTTTTTTTCTTGTTCTGATAAAATATATATACTTCCTAATAATACTATTGGTATTGCTAAAGCTGCCATAGTATTTAATATAATATATTAAAAATATTATTATATATTTAATATATTTAATATAAATTCTCTAATATAAATTCTCTAATATAAATTCTCTAATTAGTTTTAGTTTGTTATTTGTCGTTGTATATCAAAATTATTATTTAATTGATAATAATCTTTTTGAATAATTCGAGAACTAATATTATTATGAAAAGGAATACATATATTTTCTTGTGGATTTAAGTGTAAATAATTAAAATTATTTGGAATAGCGTATTCACTATTAAAATTATTTATTTCTCTATATATCCACGAGGGATGAGTTGCTCGTGATTGAGCTGTTATTTCATCTTTATTTGTGCTGTAAGTATTTTGATTATATAATGAATTGGTGTTTAAATAATTTACATAGTTATTTTCTCTAATAGTGTCTCTATTTAATTTCCGATGCAAACAATGTAATTCACTTTCTAAATCAGTTTTGTTTTGTGATAAATTAGCTCCCCATTTTTGCATATTAATATGTGGGTCATTTAATAATAATGGTTTTGAACCATTGCCTGGAACATTTATGTTATAATTTCCTATATTTGTACTTTCTTCTAAATATTTTTGAATTCTACAAGGGTCATCATAAAATCTTGTAAATGCCATTTTTAATTATTATTATATTATATTATTATATTAAAATATTATTTATATTTAAGCCATACGTGGAAAGCCTACTAAATTAGCACCAATACCAAAACCAGCACCAGAACGTGCAGAAACACCCATAGATGGAATAAATGTATCTAATATAGAAAATGTTGCAGCCGCCATCAAACCAATAATTGCAATTTCATCAAATTTCAATTGCTTTTGAGGAATAACAAATGCCACAATAGCAACCATTAAACCTTCAACCAAATATTTTACAGCTCTTTTTACTAATTCACTCATTGTAAAATTCATTATGTTTATAATAATAAAGAAGAAAAAAATATAATAATTAAAAATTATTAGTAAATTAATTAAAGTTTAATTGATTTAATAAAACCAGTAAAAGTATTAAAAGTATTAAAAGTATTAAAAGTATTAAATAGTATTAAAAGTATTAAAAGTATTAAAAGTATTAAAAGTATTAGTGTTAATTTATATAAAATAAATACTTAAAAATTATTAAATAGTATAATTTATAAATGGCAACTAGAAAAACTTCTAAACTTAAAGAAAGTACAACTTCAGATATATCAAGAGAAAAAATGGTTGATTTACTTGATGAAGACCGAGCGATAAGTGGTCAAAAATATGTTTGTTTAAGCTTTATTTCACCCGAAAACCATATTAAGAAAAAAGAATTGTTTTATTTTGAAAAGTATTTAAAGACTTTTGAGTTTAGAAAAACTTTTGATAAATATACACAATTCTTAAATTTTTTAGCATATAAATACAGCTTGGATTTTAATGCTTTAACAAAAGACATGGAAGAGTTCGTTGAAGAAGAAAAAGATAATTTGTTTTTAACATCATTAGAAGATGAATATAAATCGTTTATAGATACAAAAGAAGAAGAATTACAAAAAGAATACAGTGTAGAACATAATTTTCAAACTAATACCCGCGGTATTAAAGTTCGCGGAGTATTTGGTTCTCAAGAAGAGGCGGAATTTAAATGTAAATCACTAAGAGAGTCGGATCCGAACCATGACGTCTATGTTGGTCAAGTTGGAATGTGGATGCCTTTTCATCCAGAAGCATATAAAACAGGCAAAGTAGAATATTTAGAAAAAGAATTGAATGAGCTAATGGCACAAAAAAAGAAAAATGATGAAATTTCAAAAGAACAATTTAAACAACGTGTAAAAGAAAGCAAACAAAAAGCAATTAGAGAAAATATTGCTAAAGCTGAAAAAGAGGGAAACAAGTTGATGCAAACAATTGACGAAGAAGGCAATTTAATTAATGCGGATAGGATGGATGTTCCTGGTAAAAATTTATTGTTTGGCGACGGATCAAGTGATGATACAACTACTGCAGACTTACGCAAAGAGCTATTTGAAGCTGAAGATGTGCTTGTTGGAAAACAAGCAAATAATGACCATGGTATTGGAGAGATTTTAAGACGAAAGAAAGAACGCGAGGAAAAACTGACTAGTCTTGAAGAAGATACTATTAATGAAGACGAACTATTAATTGTTGATTAATTGTTGATTAATTGTTGATTAATTGTTGATTAATTGTTGATTAATTGTTGATTAATTGTTGATTAATTGTTGATTAATTGTTGATTAATTGTTGATTAATTGTTGATTAATTGTTAATTAATAGTATGTTAAGTATGTTAGTTTCTTCTAATCTTTTTATTATAAGTAATATAATGTTTTTTGTTATGATATAATGAGTTTTTTGGTCTTCTATGTTTTGTAAATAATTTATATTTACCACCCACAACTTGTAACCGAGGTGTGTTTTCATTGGACAAACCATCTATATAAAGTTTAGTGACGGGATCTATTAAACCTCCAATTATGGGAATATCAAAAAATTTGTCCGGATTTTTGCCTTTCAAAGTTATTTTAAGCCTATAGTATAAGTTTTCTAATAATATGTTTTTTTCTTGTAATAATTCTTTAATAGTAGTATGTTTAATTTCACTAATACTAATTATTGTGTTTTTGTTTCTTAATACTTTATATAAAAACTGTATTAACTCTATAATCTTTTCACATGCATCATAAATTTTGATATAAAATTTTTCAAATTGTGTTACGGTAAAAAATTTAATGAGTGTGTTTTCACGTACAATCTTATTTTGGGATGCTATTCCACAATAAATTGTAGTCTTTATAAAGATTAATATTTTATTAATTTCTTTATATCTTTCTTGTATTGTTATTTCATTAATAAAATCAATGAACTTGTGTTTTGTTATTACTGTGTTTTTAATTAAATAAATTTTTGGTATTACATTTTCTACAAAATCTTTATAAGAAAGGTTTACAGTGAAAAAATCAGGACTAATGGGATCAGAACTAACTCTAGAACCAGTTCTAGACATAGAACCAGTTCTAGACATAGAACCGGGTATAAACATAGATAAAAGTCTAGACATAGATCCAACTCTAGACATATTTTATTATATATATATATAATAAAATATGATACAATTTTAATATTACTGAAAATGTTCACTAAATATAGTATTATTTTTCTCATAATATATTTCAACGGGAGCCAATGGTGACTCAATATAAAAAATTAGACGCAATAAAATTAATATTGATTTGTTTGCAACTAAAATTTTGCTAAATTGTAAATTGCTATATTTGTTTTTTTTAAATTGTCTAATCTTATAGGCCATTAAAATAGCATATTTTATATTTATGTAACCACAATTAACAGTATTGAAATATAAATTATAGTCTGTACCATTATTAAATAATTTTAACCATTGATCTATAAAATGGGTAAAATCGCTTGGAGTCTCAATTGACCCACTAATAGTTACATAAACAGTTGGAAAATTCGCATAATTATAAGTTGCCCACATATAATTATGTATTGTTTTTATTTTATATACTATTTTGCAAATTTAGATTACCATTTAGTTTTCCGCACATTAATTTTGGGACCTTTTTTCTTATCTCTTATGTTTGGATCATACATTTCTTCTTCATTATCTGAGTCTAAATTTTTACTAATTTCCCAAAACTCTTTTGACCCCAATTTGAATGTTTTATGGTGATCAGCTTTATACCAAAAAATTTGGTCATGCAACTTATTTGATTTAGCATTATTGTTAATTACTAAACATTCATAATTTTCAGTACATTGATCCATTACTTGGCAAAAACTCTCAAATGTAGGAAACATACCAGCATAATTCTCATATATACGCCGCCGATTTGCTATGTATGGCTCACGCAATATAAAAACGTAATCAATATTCGTGCGCAAATTGGGAGGAATACCCAAAGGATATTGCATTGTGATGACCAACATGATCTTCCAGTGACGCCCATTCATAAATAACAGACGCATCATTTTATCTTTAGTCCAACTACCATCATACAAACAATCATCCAAAATGACAAATGCGCGAGGGTCAATATTAGATTTTTTATACACCTCTACTTCTTTTTTAATTTGTTTTAATACTGTTTTTTGCCGCTTTAAAATATTTTCTATAATTGCTGTATTATATTCATCATGAATAAATAGTTTAGGAACATGTTCTGCATAAAAACCATTACCCGCCTCAGTACCACTAATAACTGTTCCTATTGGTATATCTTGGTGATAATAAAGTAAATCGCGCACTAAATAAGATTTTCCAGTATCACGTCGCCCAATTAATACTATTACAGGGCCTTTATTTTCATCTGGCCTAAAACTAATAGACTTTATTTCAAATTTTTTTAATTCTAATGTCATTACTTAATACTTATTTTATAAGTATATTTAATATAGTTATATTTAAACTAATAAGTATATTAATTCCAATAAATATACTTATTGTGTTATATATTAAAATAATTATTATAATTAATTAATTATATGGAAATTAATTATAGAAAAAATAATAACAAACAACTCTTTGAAATAATTAATAAACAAGAATTTTTGGATTTAGAGAGTATTCAAAATTATATACCATTATATGATCATTATTTTGATTTAAATAACACTAATTACAATTCAATAAATTTAAATAATAAATATAAACTTGAAAATGTTTTGGAAAAAGAAAGTTATAATAAATTTTTAGGAACAGTCATAGATAGTTGTAATAATAAATTATATAAAAAAATTTATGTTAAATTTAGTCCATTAATTGATCCAATTAAATACATGCTTGGAAAATATGATAATAGTTATAATATATTAAAATTACCCCAATATAATGAAACCAAATCTAACACACTAGAGAATAATGACGAAGACTGTAGCACAAAATATAAAAAGATTTTTGATCCAAATAATTCTGCATACATCGATGGATTTTTTTCGTTTTTATCTAGCTGTTTACTAAATTATCACAATTTTTATAACGGATTAGATTATTATGGTGGATTTTTAGGAGTAAAAAACAAATATAAATTAGATGTGTCAGAAGATATTGAATATTTAGCTGAATCTGATCATTTTCATAGCCATAGAAATTCTCTCTTCTTTTTAGAAGAAAATGAAAAAGTTAGATTTTTTTTTAATAATACAAAAAAAAATAAGAAAACACTATTATTAAACATAGCTAATCCTTTAACAGAAGAAGCGTTAGACATATGTATTATTGATAAAGATGAAATATTAGAACAAAATGTTAAATCTTTAGATTTAAAGAACACAAAGGAAAGCATTAACATTGACGAAAGAATTAACATTGACGAAAGAATTAACATTGACGAAAGAATTAACATTGACGAAAGTATTGAAGCTGTAGAAGATAAAGAAGATGTAGAAGATAAACTATTAAATGACTGCAATTTAACATATGAAAATCTCAATATTATTGAAAAACATTCACATAAATCAAGTAATATTAATACAAGTGTAAATGAAACAAATAATTCTGGTTTAACTTGCTCGTCAAGATCATCTAATACACGTTCAAGTAGTATAACTAATAGTAATAGCAACGAAACATTGTCTTCTAATAGTAATAGCAGTAATAGCGATACAAACACTACAAATAGTTCTGAGTGTGACGAAGTTGATTGCACTATTAAACAATTTCCAGTTAAAATGATTGTATTAGAATGCTGCCAAGATACATTAGATTCATATATTTTAAGTAAAAAAATAACCGATCCCGAATGGGAGTCAATTGTTTTACAAATTTTATTTACACTAATAACGTACCAAAAAGTATTTCATTTTACCCATAACGACCTTCATACTAACAATATTGTATATGTTTTTACAGAGAAAAAGTATTTATATTATAAATACAATAACATTCATTATAAAGTACCAACATTTGGTAAAATATACAAAATAATCGACTTTGGTAGAGCAATTTATAAATTCAAAAATAAATTTATATGTAGTGATAGTTATTCTGAAGACGGTGATGCAAGTACACAATATAATTGCGAGCCATATTTTAATGAAAATAAGCCTAGGATTGATCCCAATTATAGCTTTGACTTATGTAGATTGGGTTGTAGTTTGTTTGATTATTTTATTGAAGATTTAGAAAATGTAAAGAAGTTAAAATCTTCTATCAAAAAAATAATAATTGAATGGGTTTATGATGATAAAAATAAAAATATATTGTATAAAAATGACGGCACAGAGAGATATCCAGATTTCAAGTTATATAAAATGATAGCTCGCATAGTACATAAACACACTCCTCAAAATGTATTGAAAAATCAATTATTTGAAAAATATCAAATTGCCAAAAAAAATATAAATAATACTAGCGCACTTTTTAACATAGATAGTCTTGAACCAATGATATAGAGTATTATGTATAAATTTTAGCCTTATTTAGCCTTATCCATACATTTATTAATGTTATTATTTAGCCGAATTTTGGTGTTTTTCACTAATCGTTTAATATTATTAATTTTTTCTGTTAATTTTGTCTCATATTTTTCATATAATTTTTGTTTGCTGTGCAATTTGGATGCTGTTTCGTGTTTATAAAATAAAGTTAATAAACTTTTAATTTCTGCTAACTCAGAAAGCAATACTTCTAAATGAACTTGTTGATATAATATTAGTTCGCTATTATTATATACTTTAATTTCATTCTTAGAAAAATTCATAATCGTTTTATTACTATTCTTATTATTAATAGTGTTAATAATAAGAATTAAAATTATCAATTTTAAATATTATTTGCAACGCTTTAAATTCTTTTTTAAATATTAATTGCAACGCTTTAAATTCTTTTTTAAATATTATTTGCTACCTATTTCTATTAATAATAAATTTCGCACGTTTCATAATAGCTGAGTTTTGAGAACCAGATGTATAATCGCTTGGTAGCGAGGGTTTATAGTCAACTTTAGGATAACAACAATGTATTGGTGTTTGTTTTTCTTCTATAACTTCTTTTATTGTTAATATTCTGCTTTCACTATTACTACGATTTGTTACTGAGCTTGCTTTGCTTATATAAATTAAATTATAACTTCCAGCCTTCAAAATATTTTGGCTGCTATTAACCAATTCTTGTCCTCTAGAATTTATAAATTTGTTATTAGTTACATCATAACTAGCGTATTTAATAGTGCTATTTAACAAATCAAAAATGTTGATAGCACTAATATCTAGTACTGACCTACTATAAAAATCTGCAAATTCACGTATACTAATAGATGTATTAGTCAAATAACTATTGGATAATGCCACTCGCGGATCAATTATTACTATAAAATTTGTAAGTTCGGCTTTAAATTTCTCAATATTTATATTTTCTTCTATTGTAAGTTTATGTGTGGGATTTAGTCTGCTTAATTTTTCATAAACACTTCTATTATTAAAATAATAAAATTTCGGACCATCGTCAGACTTATTAATAATTAATTTACGAATAATAGTATTAATATTATTTGCATTATCTTTTACAGTATATAAAATATCAATAAACAATGATATATTTGCTCCAAAGTCCAAATTCGTTGACGGCAGGTCAACAGAAACTAAAGCATTTTGTTTATTATTAGATGAAAGGACGTTTGTTACGTCTGTATAATAACTATAATAAGTATTATTAATAGTTAAATCGTAACTTTGATTTAAATCAATATAACTTACATCACGTATTAAGTTTGTTATTACACTATTAATAGAGCTATCAATCAAGTCATTTTGATTAAAACTAAAATCATTATTTTTAAATGTTAATGTTGGAGGAGTTAAATCTGGTATAATAATATCTAAATCAATAGTTGAAATGTCAATATAGCTAAAAAAGTAAGACTTATATTGTATATTAAGCTTAATATTAATGTTATTCGATAAATTACTATATATTAATATTTTCGAACCAGTGAGTTCAAAATCATTATTAATATACCTAATATTGTTTGAAGCTACTTCAAATGCATTATAGTTATATATTAACGGAGCTAAGTGATTTAAAAGTGACGTAATTTTTTCAATAAATTGGGTAAAATTGGTTACGCTAGCTAATTGCAAATCTATATTACTATTATTATTAATTGATACTTGTAATCCTCCATTGCTGTTTTTACTACTTACTTCATTAAAATAGTCAGTTAGTGATTTCAAGTTATATTTAAAATTAGTCAAAAAGATGGTTGGATTTAAATTAGTTATATCAAACATGTTGGTAAAATTAGGATAATTAATTACACTAATAATATAATTGGTATTAAAAGTCGGGTTCCACCTGTAAATACTTATTTGACTTATATTATATAACATAAAAAAACTGGACAAAGTATATTCTATATTATTTATATCATTATAACTAGTAAAAATAGTTGAATCCGACAATAACAAACTATCTTGCCACTTGCTTAGTTCACTTAAAATAATAGTATCAACATTTTCTACAAGTTTATTAATGTCTTCCACTAATTGAGCTAATACAACTGTGTTAAATGTATAAGTACTATAAATTGGATTTATGACAATTACAATTTGTATATATAATTCAAAATTCGCAATTAAATCATTGTAAATAGTTATATAGCCTATTATGCTATTTATTAGCTCTCTATATAAAATAGTTATACCTGAAGTGTTTAACGTACTATTAAAAGAAGTATTTGTAAAATTATAATCTCTATAAAAATCTGAATATATTTGTATATTATCAGTCATATTATAAGGAATAATTTTTGGAGTATATCTTTTACTGTATGGTTTATTTAAAATAGTAAACAAGTAGACAAATTTAAAATGTAAGCAAAATACTTTTATTTGCATGCTATTTAATATTGTTATATTAACTTTATCATAAACAATATTATAAGATGTCTCAATATTTATTAAAGAAAATTTGTTATTATTATAACTTAAATCAACTAGTTTATAAATCAAATTATTTGGATTAATATTATTTGTAGTAAAATCTCTTGATGCCGATTGAAAACGATTAGCAACTAGATTAATATCAAAATAGTCATTTAAGTCAAGCAAGTAACTGTTGCTATGTAAACCATTTAGTATTGTCTTTAAGCTAGAATTATAATTCCCATAGATTGAACTACTAATAGCATTAATACTTATATTAGTAATAATTTCATTATTAGTTATGATATATGAGTCAGTATTATAGTTGTACTCTGTGCTATAAACATTATTTATTCTTCTATATATTGGAATATTATTAAGATATATTGGTAAAATGTAGAGAGAAGCCAACATATTAAAATTAATGCTTACATCCACTTCATCATATATTTTATATGATAATGCTATACTATAGTTTGTATCATATACTAAACTTTCTAATGTGTCAACTGTTAATCCAGAATTGTTAAAACTATTGTAAAAAACATTAGAACATACATCTAATAAATAATAGTCATTGTTAGAATTTTCTTTCAATGTTTTTGCCAATGTTAGATTGGAATCGTTAACTTGATAATTTACAATAGTATGCTCATTATATTTGTGAAAAATAAAGTTATTGCTTTCATCTAAATACATATTATTATATATATTTTGCTTTGTTAAACCACAAATAGAGCTAGTTGAACTGGCGTCTATTATATTTAAGAAAATCATATTTTGAATAGTAGTCTCTCTATTGGTAAAAGTTTCATTTTCAGTTTCATTCACATTTTGATAAATTTTATTAAAAACGCTTGACCCATCATAAAATCCACTTACATCATTAGAATATAGCATATTATTTGCAATAACAAGCGAACCATTATAAAAAAATAGCCTGTCCATGCTAATAGTAGTTAATGAATTTGGAAAAGATGTAAAGCGTGAACTATATAATAGAACTTCAAAATTTTGAAAGTGTAAATTAGCATAGTCTACATCTAATGCAAACATAGCATAATTATCAATAATGTTTGTTGCTTTTATTCGCGGTGCTAACAAATAAGAAGTGTTTACAGAACTATAATTATAAATATTTGAAGAGCCCAAATTTAATAGCGCACTTGGTCTAGCAAATAAAAATTCACTAATACTATAACTAAAATCTTTTACCAATACTTTTGATGGTATAACATTGTTCCTTTTAAAAAAATTAATATAATTAAAAATTTCATTATTTAGTAGA
>Ga0209355_1001397_pt1 | contig 13672 bp, 7 predicted proteins | sample LauGreSBDMM110SN_3_FD_187563 | JGI IMG/M metagenome (GOLD analysis project Ga0209355, IMG submission 187563) | Freshwater lake microbial communities from Lake Michigan, USA - Sp13.BD.MM110.SN (SPAdes) (version 2) | ecosystem: Environmental > Aquatic > Freshwater > Lake | place: Lake Michigan, USA...
TTGTAGCTTATGTCATAATTAGCGCTTGTATCATAATAATTAGCTCTATTAATATAATTAGTGCTTATGTCATAATTAGCGCTCATGTCATAATAATTGCCACAAGGGTCATAATTAGCATTGCTTGTGTCATTACTTTGCTTCTTTAAAATATAACTTTCTTGATAATAATCTCCACCACTTACAGCAAAACTTAGATCAGGAATTTGTAATAACTCTTGCGCAATTAAACCGGCTTCATAAGTCCAAGCTTGTCCACTTAAATCTCCATTATAACTAGCGTCTAACAATGTCTGCGTTTTTTGGTAAAACTTTGGATTTAATCTATCAATAACATCTAATCCATTAGCAATAGCAACTTCATTATGCTTTAAGCGGTCATCCGAACTATTTGTAAATGATCCAGTTACAGTAAGAGTTGTTACATCCATATTTTGAAAAGTCCATTTACCGGTTTCATCAATATTATTAAAAGTACTATCAAATACATTATAACTTGTTGGGGGACGACCTTTTAAAGACGAAGTCAATACTCTTGAATAAGGAGGGGCGTGAACAGCAACACATATTCCTAGTTCAGGAGACCAACAAACACCTAACTTAATACTGTGATCATTTAGTTGTCCAATATTCCAATTTATTCCATCTGGTGAAGTTAATACAGGATTACCTCCGTGCGCGGTGGCGCCACCGACAGCTACAAATAATTTTAATTGTGGTGACCAACAAATGCCGTACGATGCCGTGTATGCCATTTGAGGTACTAATATTGGTGTCCAAGTCATTCCATTACTTGATATCATTACTCTATATGAACCCTCAGTACATACAGCAACAAATAACCCTAGTTCTGGCGACCAACAAACACCAAACCAACCCACCCGTAGTACACCGGCTGATATGCCTTTTACCACCCAATTTACGCCATCACTAGAAATCATTACTCCACCGCTGCTGATGCCCGGATGCGCTCCATAACCTACAGCAACAAATATCATTAGTTCTGGAGACCAACAAACACCATAAAACCCCGACGCATAAAAGTTTACGGATTGTACAGTCCAATATATTCCATCATTAGAAGTTATTACATTAGATGTGTATTCAGCAACAGCAACAAATATTCCTAGTTCCGGTGACCAACAAATACTCGAATACCTATTATTTACTGGTAATGATCTCATGGTCCAACTTGTTCCATTACTAGAAGTCATTAGTCTATTACTTGTTGCTCCGTACAAAGCTAGAGCAACAAATAGTCTTAGTTGTGGTGACCAACAAACAGTCATCCAATTATTTGCATCTACACTTACAGTAGTCCAATTTATTCCATCGCTAGAATACATTGCCGTATGATTTGTTGTTCCATTCGGATCCGCAACAGCAACAAATAGTCTAAGTTCGGGAGACCAACAAATACCACGCCAAGCTACATTTTGCCCACCTTGTGATCTTCCAGTCCAATTTTTGACTGCTTTAAGACCACTTGATAATGGATTTAAGCTCGGATAAGCATCTTTTGCTAGTCCATAGTATCCATTAACGGCGCTCCAACTTATATCATTACCACCATAAGACATATAAACGGCGCGCCGTCCGCCGTCAGTGGTCCCAATATCATCCCACGTCCCATTAGAATATATTTGACTATATCGTTGTCCAGTATTATTAGGTTCCCCATTAGCGAAATTAGTATAACTCCATATATCTCCATTTACCCATTCCCAATCAGCAGATGTTATTCCTCCAGCAGTATTTGAATTATATGTTCTTATTCCTCCTATAAAAGCATCATTGCCCGCAAGCAAATTTTTAACTTTTTCATTTTGTCCTGCGTTTAAAATAACAGCCAAAGTTTTTCCTAAACTTATCGCATTAGACCTATGCCATTCCCAAGTTTGAACAGTACTATTAATTTCATAAAAAGGTCCACTATTTATATTTTGATAACCTCTATTAGACAGTCTTAAATTGTTAATATATGCATTATTCCAATATTTAGTAGTGCTACCTAAATCATAAGTATTTGTTGTTAAAGGGATTAAATCATTTGAAATAGAAGTAAGAACAATTGAAGAACTGCTTCCTTCACTCCCGCTACTTGTCGGTAATGTATTTAATGATAATTCAACAAAATGCTTAGTTATAAATGAATTATTTACTTGTATTCTAGTATATATATTAGCAAAAGAAGTATCTATTACTCCTCTAGTATATACGTTAGCAAATGAATTGTCAAATTGTGTTATAGTATATACATTAGCAAATGATAAATCAACATGACTTATAGTATATACATTAGCAAATGAAGTATCAATTTGTCCTCTGGTATATACATTAGCAAATGAAGTATCTATTACTCCTCTAGTATATACATTTGCAAATGAAGTATCGATTACTCCTCTAGTATACACATTAGCAAATGAAGTATCAATTTCTCCTCTAGTATATACATTTTGAAATGAACTATCAATTGTTCCTCGTGTATATACATTTGCATATGAATTATCAATATGTCCTCGTGTATATACATTAGCAAATGATAAATCTATATGTGTTATAGTATATACATTAGCATATGAATTGTCAAACTGACTTTTAGTATATATATTTGAAGCATCTAAATTTCCGCTAATATATACATTTCCTGTTACTTGTAAATTGTTATTTATACTTACATCGTTTATATATGCGTTGCTCCACATTTTGTCAATGCTTCCTAAACTTGCACTATTGGGTACATTAGGAATTAATGAATTAGTATTAAGTAATCCATTACTAATAGTAACATGTTCTCTAATAATAACATTTCCACTTAATTCTATATTTTGGCTAGTAATAATAATATATTTTTCAGATGAAATAGTTGTAGTATATATTGAACCTAAAATGTTTGAACTCATAAACTATTATAACATTAATATATATTTTTTATATATATATTAATACAAATATATTACTAAACTATTTCAATAGTTGTAATAGTATAATATTAGGCTTCACTATTGAGGACTAATTAATGCTGTTTCCATTGTTTCAATTCTTGTTATTAAATTATTTAATTGCTCATCTAAAACATTTATTTCTTGTGTCTTTACTTTTGCATGTAATTCTTTGATAGCAGCAACTCCATAAACAAAAACTGAATTATAATTTAGACTATAAGGTTGCTTTATTAAATTGTAACATATGTCATAATTCGTGCTTATGTCATAATCATAATAATTCGCGCTTATGTCGTTACTTTGGTTCTTTAAAATATAGCTTTCTTGATAATAATCACCACCACTTACAGCAAAGCTTAGATCGGGAATTTGTAATAACTCTTGCGCAATTAAACCGGCTTCATAAGTCCAAGCTTGTCCACTTAAATCGCCATTATAACTAGTGTCTAACATGGTAAATGTTTTTTGATAAAACTTAGGATTTAGTTTATCAATCACTGCTAATCCATTAACTATAGCAACTTCATTATGCTTTAAGCGGTCATCTGAACTATTTGTGAATGTTCCAGTTACATTAATAGTTGTTACATCCATATTTTGAAAAGTCCATTTACCGGTTTCATCAATACTATTAAAAGTACTATCAAATACATTATAGCTTGTTGGAGGACGACCTTTTAAGGAAGAAGTCATTACTCTATTTGTTCCAATATAAGAAGCAACAGCAACAAATATTCCAACTTCTGGAGACCAACAAATACCCCACCAACCACTGGCTTCGTTTGCTGGTCTTGCGGTCCAATCTATTCCATTTGGAGAAGTCATTACATTACTATTTTGATAACCAGCTGCTACAAATAGTCTTAATTGTGGAGACCAACAAACTTGGAACCATCGCCCTGTTATTGCTGTTCTTAAAGTCCAATCACTTCCATTACTAGAAGTCATGACATTACTACCACTATCAGCAACAACAACAAATAGTCCAAGTTCTGGCGACCAACAAATACCCCACCAAGCTCTAAGCGGTGATGTTCTTCCAGTCCAACTTATTCCATCAGGCGAAGTCATTACTCTAAAAGTAGTTCCGCTAATACCAACTGCAACAAATAATCTTAATTCTGGAGACCAACAAACATTGCGCCAACCACCTGCTATTGCTGGTTTGGGAGCCCAATCACTTCCATTAATAGAAGTCATTACATCACTGCCATTCTCAGCAACAGCAACAAATATTCCAAGTTCTGGCGACCAACAAATACCAAACCAATCCGCAGCTATTGCTGTTTTTTCAACCCAATCTATTCCATTAGTTGAAGTCATTACTCTGTATGCACCATTACTAACGGCAACAAATAAGCTAAGTTCTGGTGACCAACAAACATTCATCCAATCATTCGCTTGTGGAACAGTTCTTGAAGTCCAACTTATTCCATCTGGAGAAGTTATTATTACATTAAAACCAACAGCTACAAATAAAGCACGTTGTGGAGACCAACAAACACTATGAATTGTACTTTGAGATACCAGTCTCACACTCCAACTACTAACCGCTTTTACTCCACTTGAATAAGGATTTAATGCTGGATAAGCATCTTTTGCTAGTCCATAGTATCCATTAACAGCGCTCCAACTAATGTCTCCGCTAATTTCTTGATACACTCTATTTGATGCTCTTAAATTGTTAATATATGCATTATTCCAATATTTAGATGTGCTACCTAAATCATACGTATTTGTTGAAGAAGGAATTATATTAGAGTTAACGGAAGTTCCTCCACTTCCACTTCCACGAATAGCTACTAATGAATTATACGATAATTCAAATAAACTCTTGGTTACAAATGAAGCATCAACTTGACTTATAGTATATACATTAGCAAATGAATTATCAATATGTTCTATATTATATACATCATCGTATGAATTATCAATATGTCCTATAGTATATACATTAGCATATGAATTGTCAAATTCACCTATAGTATATACATTAGTAAATGAAGTATCAACATGTTCTCTGGTATATACATTAGCAAATGAATTATCAATATGTTCTATAGTATATACATTTTGAAATGAATTATCAATATGTATTCTAGTATATACATTAGCAAATGAATTATCAACATGCTCTCTAGTATATACATTTGCAAATGAAGTATCGATATATCCTCGTGTATATACATTTTGAAATGAAGTATCAATATATCCTCTAGTATATACATTTTGAAATGAAGTATCAATATAATCTCTAGTATATACATTTTGAAATGAATTATCTATGTATGCTTTAGTATATATATTTGATGCTTCCAAATTTCCACTAATATTAACATTTCCTAATGCATGTAAATTGTTATTAATACTTACATCGTTTATATATGCGTTGCTCCACATTTTGTCAATGCTTCCTAAACTTGCACTATTGGGTACATTAGGAATTAGCGAATTAGTGTTTAATAAACCACTAGAAAGAGTAGCATCATTTTTTATAATAACATTTCCACTTAATTCTATATTTTGGCTAGCAATAATAATATATTTTTCAGATGAAATAGTTGTAGCATATATTGAACCAAGATTATTTGAACTCATCAACTATTATAACATTAATATATATTTTTTATATATATTAATACGAATATATTATTATGAATAAATTACTAATGTTTTGTTAATATGTTTTTAAGCATTAGGTTCATAAAGTTCTTGTAATGAAATATAGTTACCAGATGATGCTACAATACCGAATGGAGTAGATATAGTATCATTTGATGGGCAGTTTCTCATAAATTGCAGTTTATAAAATACGGTAGAGGAAGACAAGGTGGCACCAGCAAGATCATCTATGAATGTGCCGTAATACACATTATTAAATGTAACACCCATATTTGAACCAAGACTTATATCAGAAAATACAGTTGTGTACGATCCTGGTGAGTTTCCTGTTATGCTCTTCAATACTTGGAAACTTAAAGTTTGGTCTGCTTCTGGTGAAGAAATATAGTTAACTTTAAATTCCATTTTAATAAATGAATTAGGACTTAATACAACTCTCGAAACAACATAACCAGGAGCATCAACCCAATCATTGGGGCTTGTTGTAGCAATAGCTGCTGAAAGATCGGCTGTTTTTAAAGTAAAAGTGCTCATTGTAACAGGGAGCTGTGAAGCATTAGTTAATGATAGTACATTTCCTGAATAATCAATACCAGCATAACCTGTTATTTTATTGGTATTACTTACAGCACTTGCAACTGTTAAACCACCGCTAATAGTTAGACCAACATTTGTTGTCCATCTATTTTCAGTTTTGCTATATACAAAATTAGCATATCCGTTACCTAACTGAATACCAGCATTATCAGCATCAGTAATCGATGTATATGTCGAACCAGACGCAAGAGTTAATAGTACATCACTAATGTCAACATTAGTAGAGTAAACGGTTGTAGTATTACCACGAACAATCAAATCACCCATAATCACAACACTGCCCGAGGCATCTTGTGTAGTGCTGTCTACACCATCAACGCCGAACGGGTCAATAACAATTTCATACATATTGCTAGATTTAGTAATTCTACCACCGTATGTTCCTGAACCAACTTGAATACCGCCTTCACTTACAATTTGACCGTTAAGAAAGATGGTGCTGGCGCTAATATCAATGTTGCTATTATTGCATAAATCAATAACTGATTGACTACCTGTTGATGTAAGACGTAATTTGTCACTGGTTGTTCCTGCGCGAAGTCTAGAGCCGGTATACACATAGTTGTCAGTCACTCGATTGAAAATGAGATCTGACATTCAAACTGTTTTTATATAATTAAAAAATATTTTTATTTTTAAATTATAACTAAATTAATTAAATTAATTAAATTATAAAAAATATTCCTAAAAGTTTGTAAAAAAATGTTTTCTTTTATAATTTTCTTAATACAATATTTGAAGAACCAGACAATAAAGTTATATTAATATTTATAATACCTTGTTCTTGTGCGCTAGCATTATTTTCTAATTTATATTTTATATAATATTTATTGGTTCCATTGTTAACATTTTCATCTAAAAGGGATAATCTATAATTACTTATAAATCCGCCGGTTGCATTTGTAATTCCTATATTTGAAGTTCGCGATACCATGATTAAATCTCTCCATAGCTCAATAGTTATCCGTTCATCAAAAGAGTAGCAACACAACAAAGTAATATTTACATCTACTAAAACGGGAGTATTATTATAAATATCGATAGTATTATATAGTGATGCGCTTAAATCTTGTAAAAGGTTTGTTTTAGTTGTAAAACTATTGTTTTCGGTTGTTATTACCGTAGTATTAATATTAATAAGCGATAACGAATCGCCTACACTTATATTTAATGTATCAGAAGTTATATTGGATACATTTGTTAATAATATGTTACCTGAACCAGATGAATAAAGACTATTAAGATTTATAATACCTTGCTCTTGACTATGAAGATTATTTTCTAATTTATATTTTAAGTAATATTTTTTGGGTCCATTTGCTAAATTCTTATCTAAGTAGTTAAAACTATATGGAATATTTAATCCGCCGGTAGCATTTATTGATCCTAATTCATTGCTCCGATATATCATGCTTGCGTCTCTCCACACCTCGACAGTTATTCGTTCATTAATACCATAAGAGCAATATAAATTAGCGTTAATATTAATTTGAACATTGCTATTAAATACATTAATAGCATTATAAAAAGAATTACTCAAATCTTGTATATCTGATGTTGTTGTTGTTAAATTTTGATTATTAAATGTTGTTTTATTGGAATAATTGCCTGTATTTACAATTTCTCGTAATATTATATTACTTGATCCGGCAATAGTAGATGTTTTAACATTTATAATGCCTTGCTCGACTGTGCTATCATTATTTTCTAATTTATATTTTATATAGTATACTTTAAGACCTGCACTCAAATTTTCATCTAAATATGTTAAACTATAAGGTATTGTAATGCCTCCTGTAGCATTTACCGACCCTAAGTCTCTATTTCGTGAAAGCATGCTTGCATCTCTCCATAGCTCAATTGTTATTCGTTCGTTGTGAGCGCTGCAACAATATAATGAAAAATTAATATCAACAATAACTGATATATTATTACCTACATTAATAGTATTAAATAATGAAGTGCTTAAATCTTGCGTTAAGCTTGTAGATGTCAAAAAATAACTATTTTCAAATTGTGCTTTATTGCTAGTATTTAGATTAGTGCTATTATTATTAGTAATAAGTTCTTCTAATCTATAAAGTTTTTGCGATTGATTGCTAATATATGTTAATAACAATTCTAATGTATTATTATAAGACCCAACAATTGAAGTGATTTGATTTGTCAGATTGGAAATACTTTTTCTACCAATATATTTATATACATTTATAACGGGTTTATTGGTATCATTAATTACATAAATCCCATTATATAAATTTTGCACTGCTAAATTGCTGAATGATGAGAATACTAATGTTCCACTGGCATGATTATAAGTCCAGCTACCTCCTTTACTTCCATAGGGTAAATTATGTAAATTAATTGCTTTTGTTAATGATAATTCTGTAAAAATTTCATATAAATATGGGTATACGAGAGAATTTCCATTTGAAACGTCGTAATAAGATTTATAATCGTAATTTAACGAATCTTCTAAAACATTTTTAGAGGTACTATCTAATTTATACCATGATGCTCCATAATTAATGGGTTCAGTATTATACGGTTGTTGTAACTTAAGTAATTTAAATCTTCTTACTGTTCCTGTGCTATCGTCTACAATACTGCATTTTGATTTGTTTTGATCATCATGAGAATAGGTAACGAAATTATTTATTTGCAAACCTAACTCAGTCGCTGTTTTAACTATTCCATTTATATCAAAATCGGGATATTGTGGAACACTTTCCAAAAGAATTGCTTCACTCATAAATAAATTATTCTAATTAAAATTATCATTATTTATTTATAATAATATTACTATTAATATATTAATTGTTTCGTTAATTGTTTAATTAATTAATTAATTAATTATTTATTAATTATTTTTTATTATTTTTTATTAATTTATTAATTAATATATTAAGCAGTTATATTAATATTGTTTGTGCCTCCGCGCAGTCTAGAGCCTGTAAAAATATAATTATCACTGGAGCGATTAAAAAGTAGGTCGGACATATTTTCAAATATTATAATAATATTATAAATTAATTTATTAATTAATTAATTTATTAATTAATCCTAAGTTAATTATTTTATATTTTGAAATTAAACGCAATAAATAAAAATAATTAATTGTTTTTTATTGTTAATAATAATTAGACGCCGAACCGTTTAATGCAACACTATGCATGAAACTATTTCTTATTTGAATTTCAATTAATATATTTGTTAAAACATATATGTGTAAGCTTTGATAATTATTACTTTTTGGATTACCAATATAATCATCATATAGAAAATCTAATGTGTTAAAATTAGATGTTACTATAGTTTTAATAGTATATGCAAATTGACTATTATAAATATTGCTACTATCATTATAAATAATTCTTAGCCCGTATATATCGTATGGAACCTTATACTTTTGTATTTTTTTAATAATACGCGCTCCTGATTTTATGCGACTTTCATAATTAATAACTATATTGTTATTGTTATCAAGTTCTTTAGTAATAACTCGAATTATTTTATTATTATTACTGGTTAATAAATAATTTGAGAGATTTAAAAAGTTGCATACTAAGAAAACTAGATGTAACATATATATATATATGTTAAATAGACTATATATATGTTAAATAGACTATATATATGTTAAATAGACTATATATATGTTAAATAGTATATATGTTAAATAGTATATATGTTAAATAGTATATATGTTAAATAGTATATTTTGATTTAAATATTTTTAAATTATTTAAATAATGTTACAAAAATTGAGAGATTTATATGATAATGACAGTTTACCTAATTTATTATTATATGGAAATAATTTAGTAGGTAAGAAGACGTTACTTGAGCAATTATTAATTTATATATATAAGACAAATGAAAATATAGAAAATAACACATTAATTTTGAATTGTAGTTTGGGTAAAGGCAACATTAAATTTATTAGAGAAAATTTGCGTTTTTTTGCCAATACAATTACTCATAAAAATATTACTAATTTCAAGTCAATAATTTTATTAAATGCCGACAGTTTAACGTTAGATGCTCAGTCGGCGTTACGCAGATCAATAGAAATATATAATCATACTAAATTTTTCATAGTAACTGCAAATAAGTCTAAAATAATAAAGCCTATATTATCAAGATTTAGCGAAATATATTGTAATGACAGAAACATGGAACTTATTAATAAATCAATAAAATATGACAATAGCAATAATAACAATAGCAATAGCAATAATAGCAATAGCAATAATAGCAATAGTAACAAATTTAATAATAAGCTTTCATTACTTATTAAAAATTTAGATAGTAAGTTAGAAACACTAAAAAACGGGAACGCTAACGCTAATGCTAATGCTAATGAAAGCAACAATGATTATAATAAAAATTTGTTATTATTAGACTATAGTTCATTAATATATAATAAAGGCATAAGTGCAAATAATTTGTTAGATTACTTTACAGCTAGGTCAAATTTCAAGACAGATTATAATAAATTTTTGTTTTTTTTCAATATATATAAGAGAGAAATACGTGTAGAAGAATATTTAATATACATAATATTATATTTTTATAGCAATGCGCTAGTTATTGATTTTTCGGCATTAAATGCTAACTAAATTAGCATTTTAATTATGTTAATTATTTAGCGTAATAATTAAAATGTAAAATAAAATACATTTAGTTAAAATTAATTATTTAAAATAAAATTTTAGATTATAAAAATGGATGATTTTAATCTTTCAACAATAATCGAGTCTAAAAATGAGTGGTGTGCGCGATTAACAAACACATTAACTCCATGTGTAATTGAAGGTTTAAGGTCAATATTTACAGAAGCCTATGATGTATGTTTAGAAAATGGTGAAGAAACAAAATATTTAATGACATTTCAAAATTTTTTAAATAATATTCCAAAGTGGAGTTCAGAGATTGTAGAAAATGAGAAACAGCGTATAGTTACGTCGAGCGCGTGTAATTATTTAGAAGATTTAATAACATGTGTGCATATTACACAATTGAAGGCGCTAACCTCAACACGTGTAGGTTTAAAGCAAAAAAAAATAAATATTGATATACCAGACCTTCATAAATTTATACATAAGGTGTATATAAATGTAGCGCGAAAGGTATATGTAAATATTTATTTATTTGAAAAGAATTTAAAGCCTCTACAAGTTCAAAAAAACAACAGGGAGTTAGAAATAATAATAAAGGAGTGTATTTTGAATACAATTAGAGAGAGTATACCGATAGAGCATATATTACAAATGTATTTGGATGAGACATTGGAAACAGATGTTGAAATAGAGGAGAAAAAGGAGGTAATAACGGATAAAGAGGCATTAGAAAAAAGCAAGAAAGCAAAAGAAAAGAAGGAATTAGAGAAAATTAAACAAGATACGGCAAATAAATTGAGAGAAGAGAGTAAGATTAACTTAAAAAATACGATTTTGAATGCAAACAAGGATTTAAACGAGGACAATGTAACAACTGCAAATAGCAATATTAAAAAGTTGGATGCTAAAGTATTAGAAACCGATGAAAGCAATAGTGCTAATGATTACAATTCTGAAACGGAGTCGGAAAGTAATTTCAAGTTAAAGCTAGACAAAATAGACAAACTAGATAAATCGCAAATTGACCTTAATGTCCAAAATTTGAGTGATGATCCTGACAAATTAGATTTAGATATATTAGATTTAAATACTGATGTTAGCGACCATGAAAGTATAACATTGGATATTGAGGAGTTGAGTTAATGCTAAGTTGCCGCTAAGTTGCCGCTAAGTTGCCGCTAAGTTGCCGCTATTAGTTTATAACTATTGTTTTAAATCAATTCGTTATAATTATAAAATTCATTTATATTTATAAATTAAATGAATTTTGTGATACCTACGTTGGCAATAAGTATTATGTATGTGTTATTTAAGATTATAGATACAAAGTATATATCAAAGGACGACATACCTGTAAAATCAATAACTAAAGACGGCTTTATTGTGTTTTTGTGCGGATCCATTATATTATTGGCATTTGAACAATTAGATTTTAATAACATGATTGGTGGTTCAAGTGCCGCCTTATCTGCTTTTACAAATAGCCCTGATTTTTGACAATGATCCGTTTTTTTCTTTAAGTCCTTTATTTATATAATATAAAGTTGTTTATTTTATAATATATAAGTTTTGCTTTAAAAAGCATATAATATTTAGCTTACCATAATAGGTAATTGGTCTATATTAAATATTTCTTGAATATTATTAATTTTTTTCTTAGCTACTTTATAGCTATCAAATACTGGTTTTTGTAATACGTTTTGTGGTGTATGTTTATGAACGGACCGCGCAATCATTTTATATAATTTGAAGTCAGGATATCTCTCGGCCCCATTATTTTTATACAATATATTTTTATTATTGTCGTCAAAAACCCATTCAATCATGATTTTTTTGATAGGGGATTTTAATTTTTTGATGTCGTCTAAGTCCTCAATAAAATAATCAAATAAGCTGCATCCTAGGCGGCATAAGTCGAAGCTATAATTGGGGCCGATAATTGGCTTGTTTTTATTTAAATATGGCTCGCAATTATACTGAGAAGTTGCGTCGCCTGCCTCCGAATAGCTGTCACTGCATATAAATTTGTTTTTGAATTTATAGATGGCTCTCCCAAAATCAATTATTTTGTATATTTTTCCAAATGTGGGAACTTTATAGTGAGTATTGTTATATTTATAATATAAATAATGTTTTGGAGTAGACACATATACAATATTGTTTGTGTGTAAATCGTTGTGCGTAAATTCAAACACTTTCTGATATGTAATTAGTGTAAATAATATTTGCATAATTATAGACTCCCATTCGCTATCTTTTATTTTATTATTTACTATATAATCATCTAATGTATTTTCGCAACTTTCTAATATTATCATTTTAACAGGTATTTTATGAATTGAGCAAAATATTTCTTCGCTATTAAAGCTCGTTTCGCTGCTTTCGTCATCCTCATCGTAATCTTCTGAACCGCTATTGCTTGAGCCTGTTAAATTAGTATTTGAAGATCTAGAAGAACATGTTTCGGAAGAATTTGTAGTATTAACTCCTGTATTAGTATTAGTATTGCTATTAGTATTTGTTACTTTATTATTTACTAATATATCTAAATTTTCATAGGTCAGCTCTAAATTGGTTTTATGTGTTTCTTCACTATCAGGAATATCACTTAAATCGCTAATATTTAGATCACTAATATTTAGGTCACTAATGTTTAGATCTATCTCGGAGTTATCTAAAACTAAAGCTTTTTTATTTTTTTTAGTATTATTAAATAAATTGAGTATTTTTTCATTATCGTCGAAAACAAATAAATTGTTAATGTGCTTGTGAAAATAATCCGATTCATTTAAATATTCCAAGTCCTCTGTAACATTGTACTTAAATTTATTTTTTACTCCTAAAAATGCCCCATAATAGTCTAGGCCGTTATAAAAATTAAAGTTA
>Ga0209355_1001404_pt1 | contig 13658 bp, 10 predicted proteins | sample LauGreSBDMM110SN_3_FD_187563 | JGI IMG/M metagenome (GOLD analysis project Ga0209355, IMG submission 187563) | Freshwater lake microbial communities from Lake Michigan, USA - Sp13.BD.MM110.SN (SPAdes) (version 2) | ecosystem: Environmental > Aquatic > Freshwater > Lake | place: Lake Michigan...
ATCGTCACGACGACCATGACTGAAAAGTGGAAAGGCGACGCCTGTTACTATGAAAATCTGAAACAAGATGGAAATGAGTCGATTTTCTTGGAAAAATCTTCAGTGTCAGTATTGATTGCGTCCTACAACGCTTCTCAATTTCTGGACGTCACCCTCCAAGGGGTTGCTTGGCAGACCCTAGCGGCATCAGAGGTGATCATTGTTGACGATTGCTCCACAGATGAGACGGAAGGCGTCGTGAATTCTTGGTTGGATCGATTGCCAATCAAGTACATACGAAACGAAATCAATTTGGGGGTTGGCGCAAGCCGAAATGTCGGCCTCCGCCATGTCAGAAGCGAACTTGTAGCGGTTTTGGACGCTGACGATCTCTGGTTGCCGATGCATCTAGAAACGCTCATGGGATGTTTAAGTCATGACCGAACGATTGTTAGTCCCAAGGCGGTTGTTTGGCCTGGTGGTGGTGGATTATCGCTAGATAGGCAACACGCACTTGACGTCCCGAAAGGTAAAGATCAATTTCAGTTACTCTGCAAACAGAATTTTGTTTTTGCTGGTTCATTGTTCCCCATGTCAATGATTCAAGAAATTGGGGATTTTCCGAATGTTCGAATTTGTGAGGATTATCTACTCTGGTTGAAGGCGACAGCGAAGGGATTTGTGGTCGTGAAACCAAGGTTTCCGACTGTTTTGTATCGCCGACACGAGGGCTCTCTGAGCGAAATAAAGGGAAGTTTCTTTAAATCTCTGCAACTTCCAATTCTTGAAAATTTGGGCTTCTTCAATGCTAGGCAGCAACGACTATTGAAAAAACTAGTAAAGGATTTGCGGATGCGTGAACTTCTTTCAGCGCACGATGAGCGTTCCGGGGGATTTCTCGCTTCTGCATTAAACAATTTGGTTCCCGTCGTCGGTAAAGGCACATTGAGGCTCAAGATGTCCGCAGTCGCTCGACTTTTAGGGTTGATCCGGACATCACGTCACCAATAAATTCTGTAACCAGTTTTTTGCAAGCGGTTGAGTTTTCTGAAAGGAAGAGGGGAGCGACCGATTGACTTTTCCTGCTTTGAAAGAGGTCTGAAAACTGATTTTAGAAGAGACGAGTACTTGGTGGGTGAAGACTTAGTTGAATAAAAAATGAACCAAATACACAAGTGCAAATATGAGATAGGACGTGGAAGGCTGCGCCATGAAAGTATCTTCCTATTTCGCATTTGTCGAGAAAAGTCTTTGGTGGTGAAATCTCTTCCCTTTTCACTGGGCTTGTGAATTACCTTCAATGCTGGATTGTAGAAAATACGACCGTTGGCATTCGCGATCCTCAATGAAAGATCGGTCTCTTCATGGGCATAAAAAAATGATTCATCAAATCCTTTGAGATTCACTAAAACTGTTCTCCGAATCACGAAACCGCACCCAACGAAGTAGCCCACATCTCGCGGCTGTTCAATGTTTTGAACCTTTCTTGCCGGAAACTCATGCTTAGCAATTTGTCCATTTCCTCTTTTTGCTAAACCGGCCATGACCGAAAGATTGGGATCTTTAGTGAATTCGTCGATGACTTTTTGCAGATCAAATCCTTCGGACAATTCTGCGTCATCATCAAGGAATAGCAGGAGATCAGCTGAAGAAGATTCCGCAATTGCGTTTCGACCACCACAAACCCCCAGGTTTTTGGAGGACCGTTGTAGATGAACATCTGTCCCTAGGGCGATAGGTGGTTCACTGGCGTTATCGAGAACAAATACTTCCTTGATTCCAGAAGTCCGGCACGACCTAATTGCGCCCTCAACCTCTTTTTGCCTATTGAAGCAAATGATCATCGCGTCAAGAGTGGGTGCTGGGTGGCTACTACAATCGGTCATGCCGCTCCAAGTCGTGAATCGCTATCAAAGTGAATGGAACTTTAGCAATGAGAATCGCAGTATTTGTAGCCAATTTTGATCCGGGCGGAGTATTCCGAATCAATTCACAACTGGTTGAGGCTTTACGGCGAAAAGGGCATCAAGTTCAATTCATAAGTGCAACGAATGCCACCCAAACGAGTGAGCATGACAGCGAAGGTCGATTCTCTTTAGGAGCAAGTTCAACAATTCGTTCTCTAACACAGATGAGATCTGTTTTAATGAGGGGTGATTTTGAAATTGTCATAGTTAGTCAACTCTTCTTGGGGCTAGCTGCCCTTCTCGTGCGCCCATGGAAGTCTTCAACGGCGATACTTTCAGTAGAGCATTCATCGCTTGAATACTGGAAAGAGTCTCCGAAAATCAAAGATCGAGTAGTTCTTAAGTTGTCAAAGCTCTTTCTAGGAAGAGTTGACCAGTTGGTAGCAGTTTCTCGTGCAACTACCCAGAGCATTAATGATCAATTTTTCCGAATGAAGAGCGAGGCCAAATATGTTCCCAATGCGGTACTGACAGGCGAGGAGACAATTTTCGAGGGAAGGCAGATTCAATTTGAAAATCGGCAGGGAATAATTTTTGTCGGGAGGCTTGCTCGAGAAAAACGAGTGCTTGATGTCATTCGTGCTTATGCGCCGTTAGTCGATGAAATCTCCGACAACCTAGTGATCCTAGGAGACGGACCTGATATGGAATCTAGTGTTGCCCTTGTTGAAGAATTGGGACTTACAAAGCGAGTGCAATTCAAAGGTTTTGTAGAGAATGTCAATGAATATCTAGCGTCTTCGAAATGCTTGGTTTTAGCATCTAGCCATGAAGGACTTGCGACAGTAATAATTGAAGGACTTGCCTATGGGTGTCTGATTGTGTCAACAGATTGTCCGACTGGACCAAGGGAACTTACCAAAAATGGCAAATATGGACAACTCGTTGAAATCGGCGATATTGATGCATTGAGCGAGGCTATAAAAATAGCAGCTGGAGGCGAATTAGATTACGAAGGCCTTGCCGAACACTTGCTTCAGTTTACATTTGCGAATAGCGCTAATGAGTATGAAAACCTTTGCCTAGAGACAATAGGCATTCGCAAGAAACTACTCACAAAATGAAATTGATCAAAAAGTTTGTTGATTGGTTGATCGGCCAGTTGCATGCCTTACTCTTGCGACCAGGAATACGGCTGTCTGCCGGAAAGATACTCGCCGGTGTGGTTTCTGCAACTTGGCTCATATTTTTAGTTCGGAAAATTGATAAAAACGAATTCGCTACCGTCGTCTTGGTGCTTGCATTTGCTGCATTGACATCCGTGCTCCACGACGGCGGGCAATTAGTGCTCCTCGCTAAAGCAGTGGCCATTCGACCAGATTTTAAGGAAGAATTATCGTTCTTCGTCTTCAAACGACGTTTTGCGATGGCGATTTTGGCGTTAGCGATTGTCACAATCATTTATTCTCAAACTACAAACAACAATGTCTTAACGATTTTTCTCATTTGGCCATCCGTGCTGGCAACTGTGGGTTACAGCACGATATTCGCGGTAGTGCGAGTATCGGGAGTCGTAGATCTTGAGGCAAAGAATGAGTTTTACTCGAGGCTTGTGTTGATTGTCTCGGGCTTCACTTTGCTTTCATGGGGACTTTCGGCTCCAAAAGTTATCGCTCTCTATTCCGCTGTTGATGTTTTATCTTTCATAATTGTTTCTCAACGGCATCGCGAATTGCTTGGAAAGAAATCAGGTCCTGAGGCCAAGACTTTTGTTCATCAGGAACTTCATTGGAGAGTGAGTTCGGTAGTTACGATCTCTGGGGCTGTGGGACTTTTACTTTCCCGAACTGATCCAATTTTTATCTCTGCGTTGCGAGGTCAGGATGCTGTGGCAACGTTCTCGGCAGGAGTCCGTTTTGTCGAATTTTCACTTGTCCCGGTAGGTACCTTGATTATTCTCAAGATTTCAAAATTTGCAAAAACGAATTCGTTCAGCGAAATTTTCAAGGTAGTCAGGTCGATCCTCATTTACAGCCTTTTAGCCGTCTGCGTATTGCAAGTTGTTGCTTCATTACTGCCCAATGTTTTTGGTGCAGATTATGCAAACGCTGAAACTCCGCTTCGGATCCTTGCCTTTTCAGTGATACCAAATTCCGTCGGATCGGTTTTTCTCGCCTGGCTAACCGTGAATAGTCCGTTAAAATCACTCGCTGCTGTATCAATAGGACTAATCAGCAGTGTTATTTGTCATTTGATTTTGACATCTGAATATGGATCAATCGGGGCTGCGTGCACAAACTTAATTGCAAACACGGTGGTGGCGACCTCTGGGTATCTTCTCTTTAAAAACACTGTCGTTAGTAGCATTAATAAGGTCGAATGATCAAACTTTATTCCACGTCAAGTCAATAAGTAAGTTTGATTTCTGATCAGGCAACCAAGTGGATGGACAATAGGCGACAACTTCACTATTTGTGTGCTGCGCTAACTTAACTGCCCACCAGCAGAATGTACTGTTTGACATAATTATTGTTTGCGCTTTTGCAATCGTCAAAAAATCATGCAAGGCAGATGGAGATCTGCCGTGTTCGTCTTTATAGATAGTCAAGCCCGCGGCCGATAGTCGATTGGTAAAGAGCTCGGAAACGATTTGGTCATCCGAGAAAATTGCGACTGGCCCTTCAGTTATACTCGTATGTAGGGAAATAGCGTTCTCGTAGTAACTCATTGGTAAATCCCAACCAAGCCGAACATAGTCTGACCTGCGAAGATGTATAGCAGTTACATTTTTTGGAACTGAAATCAAATCTGATTGATGTTTGGTCTCTATTTTTTCAAGGACTGTTTGTAGTGAATCTCCATACCACGAGGAATGTTGGAAATACCCTTTGAGTAGACGTACACGTTTTGAGTAGGGCAATTCAGACGGTGTGAAATCTGGAATCCACTTTGTCGTTAGACGTCCAAGATTTGACTTTAGGAGAGAGCGATTTCCGGAACTACTAATCAGACGAAGAGGGTCAATCTCGCCTACGTAAGTCTCTAATCGCTCAATGAGTCCAGGTGTGAGTTCCTGTAGGGATACCTTGTACTGAGTTTGCAACTTCAGCGCTGCGGAATACTGGAAAAGTAAATTACCTATTCCGCCGTCAAGATTCAGTCTAAGTTCGGACACATACTGATATTAGAACAGATATCTAAAGAAGGTATAGAACCTGATTTTATGTGGGATAATTGATAATGAGTTTTCGCACGGTAATCAGTTCGTTAATACCCGCAAGCTTTCGAAAAAAAATGAGGACGGTTAGGGCTCAGAGCCAGTGGAAAGCGTCTGGATGGCCAGTCCCAGCGCCACATGCGGTGAAGATGGGGGTACTTAAACGTTATTCAACATCAAAAATGACGTGGGTAGAAACCGGAACTTGGATGGGTGACACTACGTCAGCGTTATCGGCTATGGCTTTTCATGTTCACACAATTGAACCTCAACTCAATTTTGTGAATTTGGCCAATATCCGCTTTAAGAATGTAGGGAATGTTTCTCTTCACTATGGAACCTCAGAACAATTGTTTGGTCAAGTTTTGAATGACCTCAATGGAGAAGTCGCCTTTTGGCTTGACGGGCACTTCTCTGCGGGTGGGACTTTCGAGGGCGATATTGACACGCCGATTCTTAGTGAATTAGATGCAATCAAAGAGAATCTTCACCGATTCAGCAATGTCTCAGTATTTGTTGATGATTTTCGATGCTTTGATCCGAGTAATTCGGAATTTTCTGACTATCCAGAGAGGAAAGTATTGGTGGATTGGGCGACAGCGAATGGCTTTTTGTGGACGGTTGAACACGATATTTTTGTCGCTACTAGAAGTGTAAATTTGGACTCCTGAAATCAAGGTGATCACCCAAAAGAAAAGGCGATTAACGTCGACCTCCTTTGGGCTTGGTATCGAATTTTCTCAGCGTGACTATTCGAAAAACTCCGCGCCAGAATCCGACGCCATAACACCAATGGCAGATTGATATAGCTAGAGCAACAAGTCGAGCATCAGACTTTTGTTTCTTACTCAACTTGATTCCCACCAATATGGCGGCGATGGCATAAATGAAAAACGGAAGGGCGATCAGCAACGGAGTGCCAATCCAAAGAGCAGCGATAGCCCACAACAAGCAAGATAAAACCATCAACGCAGGAACCATCGGCCGCCAGTAGGGAAGTACCTTGTGCTTGGCCAACGTTGACGCTTTGCACATGCCGTAGTTGTGATATTGCCGAGCAAGAGCTTGAGCATTGTCACGAGGAAAATATGTTGATTTGATACGTGGATCAAGCAAGATTTTCCCACCGGCTTTGCGAATCCGGTAGTTCAACTCTTGATCTTCGGCGGCCCACTGAAGATTTGTCTCGTCGTATCCACCAACTTTGATCACGAAATCCCGATCAAAAATTCCCAGGTAAACGGTTTCCACTTCTTCAAGTACTTCGCTGTAGTGAAATCGGCCTGGTCCAACACCTAACGGTGAAGTAGTGACGACTGAAACGGCTTTGCCGAATGGATTCGTGCCAATTGGTCGCATTGGCCCACCAACAACTTTGGCATCAGACTCGTTGTAGGTGCTGACACTCCGAGAAATATAGTCATTCGCATACAGAGTATGAGCATCTACTCTGACGTATACAGCGGTTGAACATTCTTGAATCCCAATGTTCATAGCTGCTGCTGCTGTCATCCGGGGGTTGTCGATAAGTCGAACATTCCCCCCTTCGGCCAACACGATTTCTTGCGTGCCGTCTTTTGAGCCGCCATCCACAACGAGAATCTCAACGATGTTTGCGTAATCCTGGTTCTTAAGGCTGTCAAGACAATCGCGAATATGTCCACGCTCGTTGAGAGTTGGCAAGATGACTGTTACGGGGGTGCTCATCGTCCTTTGAATCCTAAGACATGACGGAAAGTGCGGGCAATAATTCGAAGGTCAAGCCACATTGATTGGTGCTGAAGATACCAAAACTCGTATTGCAATTTCTCAAAGGCATCAATTTCGTCGGCACCGTATGGGTAATTCACTTGAGCCCAACCAGTTAAGCCAGGCCGCACGAGATGACGAGATTGATAGTAGGGAATTGATTGGGCTAACTGTTCGACGTAGTGGGGCTGCTCGGGACGGGGGCCAACAATTGACAAGTCGCCTTTCAATATGTTGATCACTTGTGGGAGTTCGTCAATGTGAGACAACCTGAGGAATTTGCCGAACTTCGTAATTCGAACATCATTCTTCTTTGTCCATTCGCCAACAGATTGACCAGGAACCATCGATCTAAATTTTAGAATTCGGAATAATTCTTGCCCCTTGCCGACACGTTCCTGACCGAAGAGCAAAGGACCACGGTTGCCAAGAAGATTGCCGAGCAACACGATGGGCGTAGCGATCGCTAACACGACAAGACCGAGAAGAGAAATACTGATGTCAACGAGTCGAGAAATTCGGGAGTAACCAATGTGATGAATCTCGCGGACGTCAAACAGTAGGGCGGTTTCTCCAAGTTCTCGAACTGGAACCTTCCCAACCCAGTCGTTATAGAACGTAAGTTGGGTCCGGACACGCACCCCTCGTGAATGGATTGGCGTAACTAATTCAATGATTTCAGAGTCCCTGACAGCGTCGTTATCAAGCACCACAAGTGTGATTTGATCTTCCGCAATGATCGTCGCCAGATCGTGATCTGCAAGTGCTTCAGAGACAGTCAAGTGTCGTGCAACGACGCATGGAACTTCAACATGAAAGGCGATGTCTTTTGTGATGATCTGTGCGTCTTCGGCTGACGAAATGAGAAGCACTCTTTCATTGCCTGCGATAGTCCGGTCGACTTTAGAGTTGACGGTTGAAACAAAACTGAACACAATAAATAGCGCGGGTATTGAGACCACTATGACGAATCTCGGCAGACTGATTTGGCCGAGGACTATTTGTGAAACTCCAATGAGCACTGCTGCGGTAAGCGCCGCTGCTAAAGATGCCTTTGCGCGACTAGGCCATGTTCGTTGGTCCGGCAGGCCGAAAGAGTATGCGACGACATAGCAAAGAAATGAATAGGCGATGATCCAGGTGAAGCGATTGGATGACGTGAGGTCGTATTCGCCGAAGTAAGCGGCATGAATCTTCCCGATGACCAGGATTGTCGCCAAAATCACGCCGAACAACCCCACCCGAATCGCGGTCTTTAACAATTTCACACTGTCATTCTTGCGTATTTGGCGCTTCTAACTTCGCCATCTATAGAGAATGTTCCGAAACTAATGAGACACCAATTAAATAGTATGAGTTCAAGGCAATTTAACGTTTGCTCCGCATGAGTCGCGCAATGCTTCTGCAAAGCTTGGGTCGCCAGTAACTACTAGGACTTCCTTGCCCTCAACAAAAGCACAGATTCCTTCAACATCGTCGCTGTAGGCCCCATAAGACCAGTTCCATGGGTCGCCACTCCAAAAGTAAGGGTGCCAAAAATTGATCAGGCGATCAGTCCCAGGATCAGCAACTCTGGCGAATACCACTTGCGGGTCGTCCCAATAAGACACGGCCAATTTCAAGCCGTAACCAGTCGGTGCCACCCAGTTATCACTCTTGCCGAAAAAACCGCGCGATTCAGGGAGAAGAAAACTGCCCGCTGCAAGTGATATTGCGACGAACGCCCCGGCAGCAGTTATTCGGTGTGTGTGTTCAAACAATGATTTCGTAGGCGGTGCCCGATGGTACTTATCAATCACCGCGTAGATCAGAGCACCTATGCAGGCGATGATGGCGAGAATCAAAATAAAGAGTCCGATGTAAGCGAACTTTGCGCCGTAATAGCCATAGCCGACTTGGCCAGCACTTTCTCGTAGATTGCGAGCGACAATTTGGAATCCAGCGGTACAAGCACCGGAAATAAAGAGTATAAATCCGACGGTACGTAGTCTTCCTCGAATGAGGCTTATGGCTAATCCGATCAGCGCCAATGGAATCCAAGGTGAATCTGACAGGTAGGTAATTGAGCCGTCTAAAAGTAGTCGGGATTTCAGTTGATCTTTAACTTGCGGTAGAGCTCGAACAGTCAGGCCGGCTACCAAGAGTATGGCCACAGTGATTTGAACTGGGTGCGAACGCAACTTTTTAACGAGCGGGGGGACCGATAACACAGCGAGAGAAAAAAGTGGGTAAATCGCTGCTACTTGATACACGGCAAACGAAAGAACAGAAATAGCCATGAGCAAGCTCGCCTTGATCATGAATGACGAAGGGGTCACGATAACGGCGACCATTGCAGCGCAGAGAGACATTGCGGCTACCGCAGAAGAAAATCCTGAACGAAACATCTCATTCATCACCCATGGCATCGTGATTGAAAACAGTCCCACCAAAACGAATACCGCCAGGTGTAATACTGAAACTTGATGCTGGAGAAGATCTCCCTTCTTCTCGGTGAGGGCTACGACAGCCGCGATAACGCTTGCTGAAATCAAAATGCCGAAAAAGGCATAAATGGCCGCGACCGAATACTGATCATTGAATTGAAAGAGTCCGGTAGAGCCGAGTCCATCTGAAACAAGGGAGGACAGCGAGGCCCCCAAGTCGCCTTGACTTGAGAAATTGCTCAAGCTTGTAAATCCAGAAGTAACACGAATTCTTTGCACATGGAGGAAGAAATTGCGACCGTCACCACTGGCAGTAGTAACAATATAAGAAACAGGGTCTTTGAATTTCTTAACGGCGCTGATGAGTAAAGGTAGAAAAGTGACCACCATTAACAGCGGGTTCACTTCCTTCGGTTTCTGAGGCGCTCTCAAGTTGCGAGCGATTAAGAGGGCAAGCAGAACCGGCACAAAAGCAATCAAGATTGAACCGAATCGATTCAGTTCAACCAATTGTTCAAGGGTTGTATCTCGTGCCACAAACGGTTTGATTATCGCTTCATCAAAAAACCAGGACCGCATAAGACCCAGCCGACGCATCAGAGGTACTAAGAAAAAGAATTCAAGCAGGGTCACCGTGAGTGTGCTGATGAGCCCAACGCAGATGCCGAATGCTGTCCCAAAATAACGGGTGGCAACAATTGCAAATAACAGCGAAGACAGAACGAATCCCGCCATCACAGGTCCACCAACAAAGGTGGCGCAGGCGGTCAAAAATGCAATCGGAAGCATCTTTGTCAGCGCTTGCTTTTGAAATAAGGAGAGTTGAGGGCTTCGAGACAGGTAGTTAAAACTCATTGTTCTCAGAGCCTACTTAAATTCTTGACATGAAGAATGAACAACTACTGATGAGATATTCACAAACTCCAAGCTTCTTCATGTAGGTCATTTGAATGATTAGAGTGACTCGGGTGAGTCTTCAGGCGCCCAAGAAAACACCCCAGCGATTGACGCGGTTTGTTAAATCTGGTTTTGGAGTCGGGGCAGTAGCCATCATTTTTTGTCCCGTGGTTTTTGGCCCTTTTGAAGGCTGGACGGAAATCAAGACGAACACAAGCCAAGTTTCAGTTGAGCCACGCTTAAGTTTTGCGTATCTTGGTGACCTTGCGAATTGGTTGGGTGATCGCGTCACTCTGAAGGATCAAGCGATCAGGGTTGACTCAAAGATTGATCGGGCAATCTTCAATGAAAGTGCCACAGCTGGGTCTGTTTCGCCAAGAGTGCTGGAAGGCGAAGGGGGAGTTGCATTTATCGCTGATGCTTTCAACGAGTCCTGCAATCCACACATTCAAACAGATGGCTTGGTTCGACAAATGACATCACTATCTCGAGTCATTGTTGATTCGGGACGAGAATTCAGGTTGATTATCTCTCCAGACAAGAGTTCAATACTGTCGGATTACCTGCCGAACACTTTTGACTTGAAAAATTGCTTCGAAACCTATAACAACGATTTTTGGGATCAATTGTCGTCCAGCGATATCAATAGTTTTGTTGATTTGCGTTCTGAATTAAAGGCTCAACGAATCTCTAGGAGGGAGATTCTCTACAAAAAGCGCGACTCGCATTGGGATAACGTGGGTGGGGCTATGGCTTCAAGGGCAGTAGTCAATTCGATTTCCCCGGGTCTATGGGAAGATGATCTTCTTGAATTCATGGGATTGTTGTCAGAAGGTGGCGACTTAGACCTTCTTCTAGGTTCACCATTCATTGATTCGGTCCCGTCGTATTCGTTAACGAGAGCAGATGTAGTACAGGTCTCTTCTGATGCAATTGATGAAAGTGATCATGGGCAGAATCGACGAGTCATCAACACGTCTACGGAATCACCTTTGATTCCAGGACGAACCTTGATTTTTGGGGACTCATTTACTGAAGCAGCGCAACCGTTTTTCCTGAGTTATTTTGCTGATGTCACGCTGATGAGATTTAATGATTTTTCAGCTGAAAAATATATTGAATTGATTCAAGCCGCAGACCGGGTTTTATTCTGGTCAGTTGAACGCTCTTTCTCTTATCGTGTTGCCTATGACTGGGGAACAGAGAATTTTCTCAGTGCCCTAGCGAATGCGTTGAAGTAGGGAAGTCGCATGGTTTTTTCAGATCCATCATTTCTTTTTTACTTCTTGCCAATTGTTTTATTCGTGTACTGGTTAGGTGCTTGGCGACAGAGAAATCTGTTTCTACTATTTGTGAGTTTGGCTTTCTACACGTCAGGGGGCGGTCGATTAGTTCTTCTTCTTGTGGGGAGTGCATCGTTGACCTTTGGCGCTGCTCTAGCAATCGAGAAAACCGAAATTGGCAATAGGAAGCAAGTTGTTCAACGTGTAACAGTCGTCGCATTGCTTGCTTCTTTGCTCGTATGGAAGTACGCAGGATTTGTTCTTCAACAGTTATCCCAAATCATTCAGGATTTGGGTGGATCTGCACATTTCAGTCTTGACATAGTGTTGCCCATAGCAATTAGCTTCTACACATTTCAATGCATTAGTTACTTGATAGATGTTGGTCGACGCGAAGTAGCAGCGGAAAAGAATTTCGTCACTTTTCTGTGTTACATCCTTTTCTTTCCACACCTTTTGGCTGGGCCAATTGTTCGCTATAAAGATGTTGCAGATCAGTTGGCATCACGCCCAACCAGGTTGTGGGATTCGTTCTCTTCATCATGTCCGCGGTTTTTCTGGGGATTGGCGAAAAAAGTTTTGATTGCAGATCAGGCCGCGCAGATAGCGAACGCCGCATTTGGAATTGCTGGCTATCAAATCGGGGCGTTAGATACCGTAGTTGGCGTCGTCGCGTATTCAATCCAGATCTATTTTGATTTTTCTGGCTATTCCGATATGGCAATCGGACTTGCAGGAATGTTCGGCATAAAGTTTCAAGAAAACTTCAGGCATCCTTACTCGTCAAGTTCGGTAACCGATTTTTGGCGTAGGTGGCACATTTCTCTATCGTCATGGTTCAAGGATTACGTCTATATCCCTCTCGGTGGAAACCGCAAAGGTTCTAAACGTACCTACTGCAATCTTGTCTTGATCTTTGTTCTGACGGGCCTTTGGCATGGCGCAAATTGGACTTTCTTGGTCTGGGGACTTGTTCACGGCACCGCTCTTATTCTTGAGAGGTATTTCCTTGCTGGGGACAAAGAACGACCTTGGCTTGCCCGGGCTCTTTTGAAAATTTGGACAATCACAATTGTGATGCTCGGTTGGCTTTTGTTCAGAGCTGTCGATTTAGCGCACGCAGGCGAACTTCTCAGTGCTTTGGGCGGTCGATCTGGTTTTGGTATTTCGCCTTTGGTTCAAGCGGCTCTGACGCCACAAAGAATCTTTTGGACATGCATTGGTTTGGTTGCCTTCTTGCTCCCCAAACAAAAGTCGTTTGGCGAGAAACTTGGAGAAGAACAAGGCAATCTCATTCTCAGCACGGTTGCCCTGGCCAGCGGTGCTCTGGCCTCGGTGTACGTGCTGTCTTCATCCTTTAGTCCATTTTTGTATTTCCAATTTTGAGGAACCATTAACTCCGAGCCCCGGCGAAGAATGAAATCTTTGGATTGTGAACACGACGTAGAGTCGTCTACATGGAATTTGACAGCGAGGAAGTTTTTTCAGTAAATATCTGTGGGTATTTGCAGGCTGAGCTGGGCGTTGGAGAAGTAGGTCGGATCCTTGCTCGGGGAGCGGATCATGCGAAAATCAATTATTCGACGCTTACCTCGACCCGGACAATCAATCGCCAGAATTTCGGGTTTGAAGAACGATCTACTGGGAAGTCTTCGCTTATCAACTTGATTGCCGTTAATGCCGATCAAATGAAAATTTGGGCTCAAGATGTTGGTCCAGAAATCGTAGAAGGCCGTTACAACATTGGGGTTTGGTCATGGGAACTAGAGGATTTCCCTGAAATATTTGATGAGGCCTTTAATTTTGTTGATGAAGTTTGGGCAATTTCAGAATTTACGCAACGCGCGATTCAGAAGCGAACAAACAAGCCTGTATTTGCGATACCACTCCATGTTGAATCTCCTAGTTCAGCGGATATCGAAAAGTTAGATCGAGCCCCGATCGGTCTTGATCCAGACGATCAGTACTTCTTATTCATGTTTGACTTCCTGAGTGAGATTGAACGTAAGAATCCCCTTGGTCTTATTGACTCTTTCAAATTGTCGTTCGCGCCAAATTCTGGGCCGAAGTTGGTCATCAAGACAATTAATGGAAGCGTGAAAAGCGGAGACCTGGATGCAGTTCATCAAGCTGTCGTAGATCGTCCCGACATTGTGGTTTTTGATGGCTACCTAGACAAAACTCAGCGCACTGCATTAAT
>Ga0209355_1001408_pt1 | contig 13645 bp, 13 predicted proteins | sample LauGreSBDMM110SN_3_FD_187563 | JGI IMG/M metagenome (GOLD analysis project Ga0209355, IMG submission 187563) | Freshwater lake microbial communities from Lake Michigan, USA - Sp13.BD.MM110.SN (SPAdes) (version 2) | ecosystem: Environmental > Aquatic > Freshwater > Lake | place: Lake Michigan...
ATTGCAGATGCAGCATCAGTTGAATTAGCTTTTACTGAGTTTAAAAAAGCTAGTAATAAATTAGATATTTTAATTAACAATGCTGGTATTGGATCATTGACCACAGTTGAGAAAGAAAGTGATGAAAATTGGCATAAAGTCTTAAATGTGAATGTGGTTGGTACAGCCAGAGTTTCACGCTCTGCAATTCCACTTTTGCGGACAAGTAAATCTGCTGCGATTGTAAACACCGCCTCAATTGCTGGCACAGATGGAATTCCAAATCGTGCTGCTTACAGCGCCTCCAAAGGAGCGGTGTTGGCATTAACACTTGCCATGGCAACTGATCACTTAGCAGATGGCATCAGAGTAAATGCGGTTAACCCAGCTACTACTGATACCCCTTGGGTTAAACGGTTACTTGATCAATCACCAGATGCTAAAGCTGCAAGATCAGCACTGGAAGCAAGGCAACCAATGGGGCGTTTGGTATCACCTGCTGAAATTGCAAGTGCGATTATTTTCTTAGCAAGTCCACTACAAGCATCAGTTACTGGTACCACGATCAGTATTGATGGTGGCATGCACTCACTTAGAATTCCAAAGTAATGAATCCCCTTAATTATTATCGCTTTGGCGCATACGCCATACTTGCTATGGGATTGATAAATTTGCGCTACCAAACAGGTAGTGAAGCAAATTTACCTAAAAGCTCCGCTTTAATAATACTTGGCTTAGCGGTCCTATTAATTACCTTTATTCCAGCCTTAAAGAACTTATTCTTATTAAAAATAAGTAAAGTAGTGGGAGTCCTGGGATTAGTAGCATCGATTGTCTACGGCTTTCTAATTTAAGTTGATGGATTTAGAGCAAATAAAATCAAGATGGAATGAGGTCTTAGACCTTCTGCTTGAAAATAATCGAATCATTTGGCTAGCCTTTTTTGATGCCAGATTGGTCTCCTTTGAAAATAATCAATTGACCTTAGATTTTGCTGATAGTCAGAAATTTGCAAATCCCCATGACTTTAAAGCCAGTCGTAATCCAGCACACACTCAGGCATTAATCGATGCAATTACAGCAATTTTTGGCATCTCACCTACCATAATAGAGCGGTGAAAAAAGGAATTATATTTTTAGCAGTAGCGCTGATCAGTACTTCACTTATTCCAACGGCAAACGCGGCTGCCAAAACGATAGTTTCATTTAATGTTGAGAGCACACCTAATGCCGGTGAATCTTTAGTAACTTTTTATGGGCAAATAAAACCAGCAGCAAAGGGCAGTGTAAGTATTGAGAGCCTTGATGGTGATACTTGGAAGCAAACTCCACTAAAAACCACCGCTAGCGCTAGTGGTGCTTGGCAGATTAAGACTGTGGCAACTGCGATAAAAGCGCAGGGTGAGTATCGTGCCAAAGTTGTGGTGGGTAAAAAGAAAATGACTTCAAAGAGTGCAAAATTTATTGTTGACAACTCCAAAACCTTTGTTGATACAAATGCATTATTTATTACCTCAGAAACAAGCAAATTAACTGGTGGTCGAATTCAAGGCTCAGATATAAGTAGATGGCAACATCCCAATGATCAACCAATAGATTTTAAGCAGATGTTTGATGCTGGTATGAGGTTTGTATTGATTAAGGGATCAGATGCTCAAGAAAAAGCAGATATTGAAACGATGAGGTGGTTGGTTGGAGATCGAAATGCTGCTCAGGCTGCAGGCCTTTACACCGGCATGTATCACTTTGCTTATATGCCAAACAGTACCGATAGAGATTATGTAATTAGAGATGCAAAGGCGCAGGCACAAAAAGTTATTTGGCGACTTGCATCCCTTGGTGGCTATAACGAGCGTGATCTGCCGATCGCACTTGATTTAGAAAATAACTGCGTTAAGAAGAGTAGCTCTGGAGTTTGCACTAAAACTTTGCCACGAAGTTTAGTAACTTTGTGGGCAGAGACTTGGCTTACAACAGTTGAAGAAAAAACAGGCCGTAAACCATTTCTTTACTCCTACGCACAATTTCTAGAGATGTCGATGGAGCGCAGTGAAGCTCTTCGACAATACCCACTTTGGCTTGCCCACTATGGAATTAATCCAGCTGATCCAATTTCCAAGCCTGGGCAGCGACAAAATATCGGATGCTTTGTGCACTCTTGGAGCACTGCAAATTGTGCATCACAGTGGCAAATTTGGCAGTACTCATCTTGCGGAATTGGCAAAAAATATGGTGTGCCAAGTTCAAGACTTGATCTAAATGTTTTCCGCGGAACTCCCGAGGTTTTTCTCTCACTGATTAAGGGTAAATGGCAGCCCGAAGCTGCAGATTTAATGCCGGTAAATGAAGCAACAACCATTAATTTAATTTCAGTCAGTATTACCGACACTAATAAACCAGTCACGGTAAATGTAGAGGTGTTTAGAAGTATTGGTACACCAGTTGTCACTGGCACAGTTGTATTTAGACCACTTGATCCAAAAATTAAAGTAAAAAAACAAACGGCTGAGCGATCTGCAAGTGGCAGGTGGGAGTTAAAACTTGAGGGGCTGCCAGCAGGTGTTACTGAAGGTACTTTAAATTATGTTGATATTTCAAAAACTCATGCTGATAATCTGCTGCCACTATCAATTAATTTAATGCAAGGCGCTGAACTTCCTGTGCCGACACCTACCCCTAAGCCAACTGCCACTAAGAAACCAACCGATAGCTGCGCTAAACAAATAAAGCACTGACAATTTCGACTACCCTTAGCCATCATGAGTCAGAAATTACCTGGTGGGGTATTTAGAAGTGATCTAAAGCTTGCCGATGGTAGAACTATTTCCTACTACGACTGCTCTGAAGTTAAAAGAAATGCAGCTGATACCCGAGATGAAAAAGCACAACCAGGTATTGGCCATCTCCGACTTGATCCATTAGTAAATGAATGGGTCTCAGTTGCATCACATCGCCAGCACCGCGTTTTTTTGCCACCTAAAAATCTTTGCCCACTATGTGCAACAAAGAGTGATAAATTAACGGAAATCCCTGATAGTGATTACGAAGTTGTAGTTTTTGGAAATAAATCACCAGCCCTTACCACCCCAGGTAGTAATTGGAAGCTGCCACAGATAAATGGAATTGACACCCCAAATGCAGATGCAGCTGGTGCCTGTGAGGTGGTTTGTTACACATCAGATCATGAATCAAGTTTTGCAGAATTAAGTGAAAAACAAATTAGAACTGTGTTAGAGGCTTGGAAGGATCGAGATGCCGCTCTTTCAAAGCTAGATTATATTGAATATGTTTTTCCATTTGAAAATAGAGGCGAAGAGGTGGGCGTAACTATCTCTCATCCACATGGACAGATATATGCCTACTCATTTGTGCCACCACGGGTAGAGAAGATGTTGCAAGCAGCAGATGCTCACCTTGAAAAAACCGGCAGAATATTGCTAGATGATGTAGTCACTCGAGAGATTAAAGATAAGAAGCGAATAATTTGTGAAAACACTGAATGGATTGCCTATGTGCCATACGCTGCAAGATATCCATTTGAAATACATATTGCGCCAAAACGCTCAGTGGCATCCTTGCAGGATTTAGATCAATCACAATCTGAGCAATTTGCAGCTGTAGCAAAGCAGGCTTTAAGTAGATTAGATGGGGTATTTGGAATTGAAATGGCCTATATCGCCTCTTGGTATCAAGCGCCAGTAAATGTTGGTCGAAATAGTATGCGATTGCATTGGCAAATAGTTTCAGTTAGACGCGCACCTGGAAAATTAAAGTATTTGTCAGGATCAGAATCTGCCATGGGCGCTTTTATTATGGATTTAGAGCCAGAGCAATCTGCCGAACAACTAAAAGCGGTTAAATATTAACTAATTGGAGTTACTGACAGGACCTCTACCCCACCAATAGCAGTCAAAACATTTACTAAATCAGTTGGATCACTACCTGGAACTGCAATTGTTATGTCATCAATACCTCGACCATTCTCACTGCGCAGCACAACTAAGCCACGAATATCCCCACCTGCAAAACCAATAGCGGATGCGACCGCGCCTAAGGAACCTGGGCGATCTGGCAGTGCAACTTGCAGTCGATATAACCCCATGCTCCCTGACTTGGACTCGAACCAAGAACCTGCCGGTTAACAGCCGGCTGCTCTGCCAATTGAGCTATCAGGGATTACGCCAATCTAATTAAAGATTGGTGAGGCAAATAGTAGCGAATATCTAAACTCTCTCAAACCTAGCCTGATACTGGGTTTAACTCTCTCCCAATGCCAACTCTTTTTGCACCCGCCGTGCTGCCTCCATGCCAACTAGTTGCCCAAATATCTCTTGGTACTGCGCATCATTTTCAACTGGATTTAATCTTTGTAGGGTGGATTTAATCTCTGCAATTGATCGACTCAATGCCACTTCACGCAACCTTGCAAAAATACTAACGATGTAACGATCTGAGACCTCACCATCTGTCCTGATTGGCTCCACAATTAACTCGGTAATCAATGATTTCAGTTCATCTCGATCAGATGTTTCTAATAATTGTTGAATATCAAACTCTGTTTGTCCATCAATTAAATTGCGAAGATCGGCATAGAGTGCAAAGGAGAAAGCAGCGGGCTCTAAATCGACCCAACTGTGGGCTAATTCAGGCAGCTGCAATTTAATCTTTAATACTTCACGCTCTAAAATTAGTACTGGATCGGTGAGATTAATTCGCTTATCATTTTGTGGCTGTTCAGATTTACCGCTAACTTTGACCGCTTTTGAAACAATATCAACCTCCATGCCCAACCAGCCAGCCAATAATCTGACATATTCTGGACGTAAGGACGCATCCCTAATTTTGCCGATTAACGGCGCTACTTGGTTTAGCGCATTAACTCTTCCCTCAGCTGCAGTAATATCGTAATTAGCAATTACAGATTTGATTGCAAACTCAAATAATGGAACTCGCCTGGCAACTAAGTTGCGAACTGCATCATCACCATGGGCTTGGCGCAATTCACATGGATCCATGCCATTTGGTTCAACTGCCACAAAAGTTTGTGCCACAAACTTTTGATCATCTTCAAATGCACGCAGTGCTGCTTTTTGACCGGCTGCATCACCATCAAAGGTGAAGATAACCTCACCACGAAATGCATCGGCATCCATCAGTAATCTTCTAATAATTCTTATATGTTCATCACCAAAAGCGGTGCCACAGGTGGCAACTGCAGTTATAACACCAGATAGGTGAGCCGCCATTACATCGGTATACCCCTCCACAATTACAACTTGGCGATTTTTTGCAATCTCTTTTTTAGCCATATCTAAGCCGTATAAAATCTGATTCTTTTTATAAACTGGGGTTTCCGGTGAATTTAAATACTTTGGACCAGTATCAACCTCATCACTTGCTAACTTTCTGGCACCAAAGCCAACAACATCGCCAGAGATATCTTTCACTGGCCAGATTAATCGATTGCGATATCGATCGATCATTCCCTTACTTCCCTCTTTGACTAACCCCGCCAAATTCAACTCCTCATCGGTAAAACCTTTGCCTTTGAGGTTTTTGTATAAACCATCCCACTCATCTGGGGCGTAACCAACATTAAAGTTCTTTGCCGCATCACGATCAAAACCTCGTTTAGTTAAAAAATCTCGACCATGTTGGGCTGCTGGGAGCTGTAATTGCTCTTGATAAAAAATAGATGCAGCTGTATTCGCAGCAACCAACCGTGATCGATTAATTGATGGGCCGGTGCTAACACCAGAGCTTTCATACTTCAGGGTGTAACCGATTCGCTCAGCTAGCCGCTCAACTGTTTCAGTAAAGGTTAAATGTTCTAACTTCATAATAAATGCAATTACATCACCACCTGCTTGGCAGCCAAAGCAGTGGAAAAAACCTTTACTTGGTGTTACATGAAAGGAGGGAGATTTTTCATCATGAAATGGACAGAGACCTTTTTTCTGCCCACCGCCAGCATTTTTAAGTTGCACATAATCACTAACCACATCATCAATTGCACTGTGATCGCGCACATATGTGACATCTTCTGCCTTAATTCTTCCAGCCATGCTTCCTATCCTAGTTTCAAATTAGACAACCTAAATTATCCCCTGTTAATAAGACGATTATGCAGTGCAACTGCGCCAGGATCAGTTAGCGATGCCACCTGATCAATTACTACTCGCAGGCGAGCTTGATCAGTTTGGGCCCGTTGCCAATCCTGCAGAAAAAAACTCTCCAGGGTAGTAGGTGCACTTTTAAGGATTGCTTCAACCAACTCGGTTAGTAATTTTTGCTGCTCACCGTATCTAATCTGGGAATCACTGGCGTTAATTACATAATGACCAGCCATCGATTTAAGCAGTGCCACCTCAACTCGCTGCGCCCTGGGCACAACTAAATTTGCGTTGTATCTTGTTAAATCACCATCACCATACTTTTCTTGTGTTGCTACCTCAGCTGCTTGGGCAAATCTGCCAATTAGTTGACTAGCTAAATCTTTTAATCTGGCCAAAGAGCGATGTGTGCCATCGTAATATCTTGGCCAACAAGATAGTTTTTGCAAATCAACCAATGCTGATCCCATCTCAGCTTCAGTAATATCAGCTAAATACATCTCTTTGGCAACTTTATATAACTTAGGTAGATCATTACTTAATTGATCTAATTTTACTTGACCAGAGACTAATGAGTCCTCTAAATCATGAACGCTATAGGCAACATCATCAGACCAATCCATTATCTGTGCCTCCATTGAGGTTTTGCTGGAATCAATACCGCTTCGATACCAATTAAAGATCTCAAGGTCATCTTCGTAAATACCAAATTTTTTAGCATTAACCGCTCTGCTCCAGGGATACTTTGTAGCAGCATCTAAAGATGCCCTGGTTAGATTTAAGCCAATTGATTTCCCATCAGGCAAAACTGTTTTTGCTTCAAGTCTTATTAATAATCTAATACTTTGGGCATTTCCTTCAAAGCCACCACATGAGTTAGCGATTTGATTCAATGCCTCCTCACCATTGTGACCAAATGGTGGATGGCCAATGTCATGGGCAAGACATGCTCCCTCCATTAAATCTGGATCTGCACCTAGAGCTGCGCCAAGTTCGCGGCCAACCTGGGCGCACTCAAGTGAGTGCGAGAGCCTAGTTCTTGGAAAATCTGTTGCCCAAGGAACTGCCACTTGAGTTTTTGCAGCAAGTCTTCGAAGTGCAAAGGAGTGAATAATTCTGGCGCGATCTCTAGCAAACTCAGTTCGGCCAATTCGTTTTGCTGGCTCATCTAAAAATCTTGCACGGTCAAAATCAGAGTATCCGGGGTGCTCATTTGCTGGCCTAATTACCATTTGGTAATCCTATCTGCCAACAAAATTAAGTGCGATCACTTAACTTTATACCCAGCCTACCGACAGTTATATAAGCAAGATATGCCCCAGTTTCTCTTGCCAAATACTTATAGCCTGAGTTTGCAACTGCAGCCGGCCCGGTTTTAACTGGCGCACAACTTGCGGATAACCCTTGATCATTGGCCATTTTTACTGATCGAAAACAATGATAAGGATCAGTAACAATTACCACTAAATTAAATGTTGCCTTTTTCATCACCTGCGCATAAGCCTGCGTACTTTCTAAGGTGTCTCTACCTTTTGTAATCGACAAAATATTTACCCGCTTAACTCCATTTTTAATTAGCCAGTTTTTACTAGCCGCTGCCTCAGTAGTTCTATCCCCAGGTGCTCCTGAGCCGACGGTATAAATCTTTGGTGCCAGCCCTGCTTTATAAATCTTTAAACTCTCATCCAACCTAGCTTGCAATACTTCACTGGGCCGGCCATCAAATTGCGCAGCTCCCATTACTAAAATCACCTCAGATTTAATCGGCTCTGAGTTCCTGGCTGCATACCAAATACTGCCGGCAATATATAACGGAATTACTATTATTAATAACAAAATAAATGAGATAACTCTTCTAATAAATTTAAATAAGAACAATTACTTATCCACCGCTTATTGCATCATCAATTGTGATTGTGGCTAACTCATCTGGATCATCAAGCCAACCGGCTGGTAATTTCACTTCACGACCTTGACTAGTTCGTCCCCTTGGTCCATCACCCACCTCTTGTGGGTATGGCTGATCCTGCAATCCTGATAACAATTGTTCCATTTCAACTAGTGATGAAACCATGCCAAGGGATGATCTAATCTCTCTTGGCACTGAGAAACCTTTCAAATACCAAGCCATATGCTTTCTAATATCTCGCATCGCTCTATCTTCATTTTCAAAGTACTCTACTAATAATTGACCATGGCGAAGCATTATTTTTCGTACCTCAAATAGATTTGGATTAACTCGCTTATTTTCCCCATTTATTGAGCTAACTAAATCAGCAAATAACCAAGGTCTACCTAAACATCCCCTACCAACTACTACACCTGCGCAACCCGTTTGCTGCATCATATTTACCGCATCCGCACCTGACCAGATATCACCATTTCCAAGCACTGGTACATCAGTATCTGATAAATGTTCAACTAACTCTGTAATTTTATTCCAATCAGATCTGCCCTCATATAACTGGGCAGCAGTTCTAGCATGCAGTGACACCCAAGTAACACCTAGATCAGCAGCTGATCTCGCTGACTCTAAAAAGGTTTGATGATCAGAGTTAATACCAACTCGCATCTTTACCGTTACTGGAATTCCATATTTACTTGCACTTTTCACTGCTGACTCAACAATTGCCGAAAACAATTTACGTTTAAATGGCAAAGCTGCTCCTCCACCTCGGCGGGTAACTTTAGGAACAGGGCAACCAAAATTTAAGTCAACGTGATCTGCTAAATCTTCACTACCAAGTAGATCTACTGCTTTTCCTAGTACAACTGGATCTACTGCATACAATTGAATTGATCTAGGTGTTTCGCCAACTCCTGGCTTAATTAATCTAAAGGTTTCTTCCCGCCGTTCAATTAAGGCACGTGCGGTAACCATCTCAGACACAAATAAACCAGCCCCTTGCTCCCGACACAATCTTCTAAATGCTGCATTAGTTATTCCTGCCATTGGGGCAAGCACAACCGGGGTGGCTAGTACTACCTCATTATTTTCAAATCTGCCATTAGAAATTGGCAGATGAAGTGGTTTAACTTTGGTAAGCAATTAGCAACCTAATAATTTTGTGGCAAGATAATTTTGAACTTGATCAAGTGCGATTCGAGATTGTGCCATGCTGTCACGCTCTCGAATTGTGACTGCTTGATCTTCTAAACTTTCAAAATCAATGGTGATACAAAATGGTGTACCAATCTCATCTTGGCGGCGGTAGCGTCTGCCAATCGCACCAGCATCATCAAAATCCACATTCCAATGCTTGCGCAGAGAATCAGCTAAATCCTTTGCTTTTGGCGATAGATCTGCATTTCTAGATAGCGGCAGCACGCCAATCTTTACTGGTGCTAATCGATAATCTAATTTCATCAACGCCCGCTTTTCCATCTCACCCTTTGAGTTTGGCGCTTCATCTTCGGTATAGGCATCTAACATAAATGTCAGCGCGCAGCGATCAACTCCAGCTGCTGGTTCGATTACATAAGGAGTCCATCTTTCATTTTTTTCTTGATCAAACCAGGTTAGATTTTCACCAGATGCTCTCGAGTGTGATTTCAAATCAAAATCAGTTCGGTTTGCAATTCCCTCCAACTCACCCCATTCAGTTCCAGTGAACTCAAACTTATACTCAATATCAGCGGTCCGCTTTGAGTAATGGGAGAGCTTCTCTTTTGGATGTTCAAAGATTCGAAGCCGGTCTGGATTAATTCCTAAATCTTTATACCAAGCAAGTCTGGTATCAATCCAGTATTGATGCCATTGCTCATCAGTGCCAGGAACAACAAAGAATTCCATCTCCATCTGCTCAAATTCACGGGTTCTAAAGATAAAGTTTCCAGGAGTAATTTCATTTCTAAATGATTTACCTATTTGGCCAATACCAAATGGTGGCTTTTTGCGTGAGGTTGAAGCTACGTTATCAAAGTTAATAAATATTCCTTGCGCAGTCTCTGGCCTTAAATACGCCAAGCCTGATTCATCCTCAACCGGTCCTAAATAAGTTTTAAGGAGTCCAGAAAATTGTTTAGGGGCGGTGAACTTGCCCTTGGTGCCACAGTTTGGGCAATTTATTTCAGTAAGTGCGGCAGCTTTTTTCTTATGCTTATTTTCATAAGCCTCTTCTAAATGATCAGCTCGGTAGCGTTTGTGACAACTTGTGCACTCAGTTAATGGATCAGAGAAGGTTTCAACATGACCGGAGGCTTGCCAAACCTCGCGAGCTAAAATTACGCAGGAATCTAAACCGACCACATCGTCGCGGCCATGCACCATGGATTTCCACCACTGGCGCTTAATATTATTTTTTAACTCAACTCCTAATGGACCGTAATCCCAGGAGGCGCGAAGTCCGCCATATATTTCAGATGAGGGGTATACAAAACCACGTCGCTTAGCGAGTGAAACAATTGTTTCTAGTCGATCCTGCGCCATTTAATCTCCATCCGGCTGGCTGTCGGCGGCTTGCTCTTACTGCACTACCTTACGCTAGATTACGTAAATGTTAGTTATCTTACTTGCAACTACCACTGTAATAGCAACATTTTTCGGTGGTTTGCTAGCCCTTCGTGCCAAAGATCGCTTTCATTTGGTCCTGGGTCTGTCAGCTGGACTCTTACTTGGATTGGTGGGCTTTGATCTACTTCCAGAAATATTTGAAATGAATTCTCAAGATTTAATTGGGGTAAAAACCGTATCGGTTGCATTGATTGCTGGATTTCTCTCACTGCACTTCATCGAACAGTTTGCCGGTTCTCATGAACCAGCAGAGTCTGATTATGGTCATGAGCACACCCATACATTTGAGATCGCTGGCACAGTGGGCGCAATTGCCATGGCTGGACATATATTTTTAGATGGTGTGGCTCTTGCCTTAGCATTTAAGGTAAGTAATGAGCTTGGCTTTGCAGTTTTCATTGCAATGCTTGTTCACGCATTTAGTGACGGCTTAAATACTGTTGCCTTGCTTATTAAAACTGGAGGTTGGAAAAAGCGTGGAAAGTTTCTCTTAGCAGTTGATGCAGTGGCACGCATAGGTGGTGCTGCAGTTGGTTCTTCTCTGACAATAAGTGATGGCAATCTTGCAATTTATCTAGCAATATTTTCTGGAATTGTTATTTATCTGGCTACTGCACATATCTTGCCAGAGGCTCACTCCCGACATCCATCCAAGATCACCATGATTTCAACACTAAGTGGTGTGGCAATAATGTGGGTAGTGATAGCTAATCTTTAATTACGCCTTACCAAATCTTCGCTCGCGCTCAGCATAAATCTCAATCGCCTTCCAAAGTGTGCGCCGATCTGCATCTGGCCAAAGCACATCTAGGAATACCATCTCAGCATAGGCGGATTGCCACATTAAAAAATTACTAGTCCGTTGCTCCCCCGATGATCTTAAAAACAAATCCACATCACTCATCTGGGGTGAATAAAGATACTTTCTTAGTGATTTTTCAGATAATGAATCTGGCTTAACTTTCTTGCGAAGAGCATCCTTTGCAATAGCAACTGCTGCATCTAGCATCTCAGCTCGGCCGCCGTAGTTGACACACATATTTAAAGTCAACACTTTATTGTTTTTGGTTAACTCCTCTGCCTCTTTTAAATCTTTTAATACTCCGGCCCATAACCGCTTTTCTCTTCCTACCCAGCGAATCTTCACACCCATCGCATTCATTTCATCGCGACGTTTTCGCAAAACTTGGCGATTGAACTCCATTAGAAATCGAACCTCGTCCGGTGATCTTTTCCAATTCTCAGTTGAAAATGCATATGCACTTAACTCTTTAACACCAATTTCAATAGCGCCATGAACCATATCTAATAATGCAGCCTCACCCGCTTCATGGCCGGCAGTCCTTGGTAATCCTTTTTGTTTTGCCCACCTACCGTTGCCATCCATTACTAGCGCCACATGGTTAGGAATTTGTTTTGGGTTTATATTTGGTGGTTTAACACCGGTGCGATGCGGGGTTGGCGGCGTACTTTTTTTGCGCCTACTTACCTTGCTCGTCTTTTTAACCACGACTAATTCTCTCAACTAATGGCAAGGATCGTAAGCCCCGCTCTAAATGCCACTGCAAATAAGCGGCGATCAAGCCGGAGGCTTCATTGCGATTTCTACTCTCACTCTTCATCGCTTGCTCCCAATCCCCAGTTAATAAATGAGCCATTAGATCCAGAGTGGCTTGCGCAGGAGCAGCACTTGCTGATGGCTTACAAACCAGACAAACACAACCACCACCTTGAAGTGAGAAAAACTTATGTGGCCCTGGTGCATCACATCTGGAGCAGATTGTTAAGGATGGTGCATATCCTGCAACTGATAATGATCTTAAAAGGTAGGCATCTAATATTAAAGAAGGGTCATATTTCTTATCAGCAAGCACCTTTAATGAACCAACAACTAATAAGTACTGCTGCAGCGCTGGTTCATGCTCTGCTTGGGTAAAGCGCTCAGCTGCTTCCAAAATAGCATTTGCAATCGTCCAGCTTTGATAATCACTAGATAAAATATCACCATAATTTTCAATACTGACTACCTGCGTTACGGTGTCAAAGGTTCGCCCGGTATATAACTGAAGATCAACATAACTTGCTGGCTCAAGGCGTGCACCAAATCTTGATTTAGTTCTGCGCACTCCTTTTGCAACCGCTCTAATCCGGCCATGCTCTTTGGTAAACAAGGTGATAATTCGATCCGCCTCCCCTAGTTTTTGGGTGCGAAGGACAATCCCCTGATCTCGGTATAGCGGCATACCCCTAAGTTACTAGAGGAGTAAGTCACTCCTTGTTAGCGAACTGCACGATTGATCGAGGAGATAACCGCCTTAAGGGCTGCAGTAGTTGTGCTTGGATCAATTCCTACTCCCCAATAAACCTTGCCAGCAATTTCACACTCAAGATAGGCCGCAGCTTTTGCATCCCCACCAGCAGATAAGGCATGCTCGTAATAATCTAAAACCCGAAGCGATAACTTAGATTCATAGGCATTTACAATTGCTACAAATGCTGCAATTGGACCGTTGCCGGTGCCAGATAACTTTTGTACTTTACTTTTATCAAGTAACTCAATAGATAGATCAACATCTTTATCCATCTGCGAGCTTTGAGCAAGGGCAGCTAATTTAAATCTACCCCATTGATTATTTTTCGCAGGAAGATACTCATCTTCAAATATATGCCACATAGCCTCTGGTGTTATCTCACCACCTTCACTATCAGTCTTTGATTGAATTACCTGACTGAACTCAATTTGTAATCTGCGCGGCAAATCTAATTGATGCTCATGCTTCATCAAATATGAAACTCCACCCTTACCTGATTGGCTGTTTACTCTAATTACCGCCTCATATGTTCGACCAATATCTTTGGGATCAATAGGCAGATATGGAACTGCCCAAGTGAACTTATCTTTTTCTACCCCTGCAGTTTTTGCATCATTTTCCATATGATCAAAGCCTTTTTTAATTGCATCTTGATGTGAGCCAGAAAATGCAGTAAAGACCAAATCGCCCCCATATGGATGACGCTCTGGCACACGCAGCTGGTTGCA
>Ga0209355_1001409_pt1 | contig 13636 bp, 18 predicted proteins | sample LauGreSBDMM110SN_3_FD_187563 | JGI IMG/M metagenome (GOLD analysis project Ga0209355, IMG submission 187563) | Freshwater lake microbial communities from Lake Michigan, USA - Sp13.BD.MM110.SN (SPAdes) (version 2) | ecosystem: Environmental > Aquatic > Freshwater > Lake | place: Lake Michigan...
TCTCTCAAAAAACACTTAAAATAAAAACAAAATAAAATAAATAAAATAAATAAAAATAAAATAAATAAAATAAATAAAATAAATAAAAATAAAAAAAGAATAAAGGGAAAACCCACTTTTTTATCGAGATAAAAAATGCTACTCAGTTCTTTATTTTATCACTCATTTCCGCGGTGTCTATAATACGCCATTTTTAATGATACACTACACGATAATAAGTATTTTAATAATATAACCAACATTTAAAAGTTATATTATTATTTAATTCGGTATTCTGTAAATTACACAGTATCAATATAAACAACAACAAAACAACAACAACAAAAAACCCACATAAAACAACAACAACAAACAACAAACAACAACAACAAACAACAACAACAAAACAACAACAACAATAATATCCCACATAAAACAACAACAAAAAACAACAACAAAAAACAACAACAATAAAAACCCACATAAAACAACAACAAAAAACAACAAACAACACACTAACAAAAACGTTGTAAAAATTGTCTAAACACAACGTTAGATTTCGCATCATATAACGGAAAATGTCTGTCCTCGTTTTTATTTAAATCTAAACGTAGTGATGTAAGGTCGGTTCGTTTATCATATTCCCCGGCATCATAATCGTATATATTTATATATATTGTTTTTAATTTTTTTCTTGCCTGTGTGATTGAAGGACACAGTTCTTCTCCTAATTTAATTAGTGAGTCATTAAGCGTAGGTAAGTCATATAACGCCAACCTTTTTGCGATTTGTTTGCGTTCTTCCTTAATGTTGTGAATGATGTCGTATATTTCAAAATAGGATGGGTTATTTTTAAGACGACATATGAGATTATATTTTTTAAGTCGACGTTTTGAAATTCCAGAGTTTTTGGAGTCTTGTAATAAAACCAAAACTTCATTAGTTGGGTCAAATAATAAATCGCACAAATCGGGGTTATTAATTACCTGAAATAATCTATTATACGAGAAGATGTTATTTTCGCACAACGTGCGAAGTTGATTACAGTATTGTTTATAAAGAGAAAGAGGATTCATATTTGTAATTGATGGTGTGATTTGTTTAAATTGAAGTGTAATATAATATAATACTATAATATGAAATTACAAAAACCAGAAAGACATAGAACTGTAACAGGTAGATTTACAACATTAGGTGAGTTTATGTATAACAACCGACATTTAATAGATGAGGGATATACGCCAGAAGATATTTACAACATATCTCCATTTGGAGATTATAAATATATGGGAACTGGATGTGTAATAAACGAACTTAAGACTAATGAGGTGTTTAATGATAAGAGCGACATATATTTAAAAATCGTAAAAGATATGTATCTTAAAAAGTTGGGTGAATCAATAGACAACCCGGTAAAACTGCCGGTAACTCCGATAAGTGAAAAGTTGAATACTTTAACGCCAAGGGCAAGATTTCAAAGTCCATATCGCGAAAACACATTAACAAAATGAAGGATGTAAAAAAAAATATACGGGATATATATATATGTCTATTGTTGCGTTTAAGAAAAAATCGGTAATACAATATGGTTCAAATCGGTCAGGAAAACCACCAGGGGGTGTTTGGTTGCCTCAAGGTCCGTTTGGTAAAAATATGTTAGGTGCGGGTGGAAATTATGGTCCGGTTGGGTTTTCTCTTAATGGAACGCACCGAAATGTTGGTTATGTAGGTAAAACATACCAGATGTCAAAAAATGGAACGCCTTTTAGAGGAATATATCCCGTTGGTTCAGGTGGTGTAAACGGAACTTACCCATCACCCCCGCCGGTATTTAACTCGACCGAAGTAAATGTATTAGGAACACAATATAAGTATGTAAAACCGTCGGTGTTATCGACTAAAGGTATGTTAGCAAAAAAATACAGGTGGGCGTATAACGGTCAATATCCGAATAATTGGGTTCAACCTAATTATGGCGGGTCGATGCAGTCGGATACAAGAAGTCAAGGTATGTATGTCCATAATTTGACAACATCAAATATGTGTACGTTTGATATAAACAATAGTGCTAAATTCGACGAAAATATTAAAAAGGGAGGTGCTACATTATGTAGCACAACAACTGCCAAGTTTAAATATAATGATATGGCAAGTAAGGGGTTATATACCAAAACCACAACCCAACCATTAACTGCCAGTGAACAAACGCTTAAAATTCAAAAAAAATGTGCGAACCCGGTTGGAAGTCAAAAACCTTTTCCATTTGGAACTAATGGAAATGCGTGTAATAATACCAATTATTTAACACCGCCTGAATGGTATGTAAATTCAGATACTGGAATAAATGCTTAAACAAGTAAAACAAGTAAACAAGTAAACAAGTAAAACAAGTAAAAAATAACTTAAACAAAGTTGTGTAATGAGAATAATGGCATCTGAACCTATGATTTACGAACAAAAATATATGTATTTAAAAATATGTGTAAAAGGGGATGAGAATCTAAAGCAAAAATATAAGGAATGTGTCGAAAAACATAACCGCGCGTTAATTCAAAATCAAGAACACATCGATGCTGGGTTTGATATATTTGTGCCTGGTAAACTGACAACAACAATAGATCATGTAAATAAGGTGGATTTCAATATAGTTTGTTCGGCAGTAATGGTAAATAACAATAACAAAAAAAATACGGGTTATTATATGTATCCAAGGTCAAGTTTATCCAAAACGAGTTTAAGATTAGCAAATTCTGTAGGTATTATTGATTCGGGATATAGAGGAAATTTAATTGGAATGTTTGATTTGTTAGGTATTGAATCATATGAAGTAAATCAGTATGATAGATTAGTTCAAGTATGTGCTCCAGGTTTAGTTCCTATTTATGTAGAAATAGTGGATACACTTGAAGATTTGGGAACCCAAACATTACGTGGAACAGGTGGGTTTGGGTCAACTGGAAAATAAAGAAACAAACAATCAAATAACACAAACAAATAACCCAATCAAATAACACAATCAAATAACACAATCAAATAACACAAATTATAATATGGATAATATTATAATTTGTCGAGGTATAGAACAACTAATTGCCACGGAACAAGTAAAAATCGTCGATTATTGTAATTCCGAATTATAAACTAAAATACCGTTATATATTAAATGAAAATCTCGAATATAAAAGAAGAATATATAGGTTTATTGAGTATTTTGATAGTGGTGTGGTTAATAATATACGTAATTCCCAATTTTTTTATTTTGTTATTTCATACGTTTTTAGGAAATGTAATATTATTAATAATTGTGCTTATGACGGCATCCCAAAATAAAATGTATGGGATAGGTTTATTATTATTATTTATTATGTTATATCAATTTTCACACCTAAGCATAGAAAAATTCGAACAACCCGAAAAGACAGAGAGATGGAGTGATGAAACAATAAACGATTTTGTTATTTTTCAAAATACAATAAATCCCCAAATAAAATTTGACCTAGATATACTTCAAACCCAAGCAAGTGAAGAAGATGCTAAATATTTATTAAAAAATGGTAAATGGAGATGGAATTCCGAAGTTCAGAAATTATATATGGATTTGGTTTCAATAAATCATTATATAAGAAATACGTCCGAAGATTCGTTAAATACTGCGATGACAATTTATAATCAATCTGCTATTTTACAAGCGTTAAGAACGCAGACGAAAGAAGGAAGGTTTCTTTTATCCGGGATAACATACGGAACGCCTAATAGTGAAGATACGTATGGATATGAGTCTGGATTAGTTTCAAAAAACGATACGGTTATAAAATGCTACAATAATAATGGAAAAAACGAATTAACAAAAATCGAATATGTTGGTGATTCGAAAAAGTTAACGGCAAATCATCTATTTAAAAAAACTAAATTAGATTATAATAAATTAGAAACAACCGTCCCTGGTTTTAAATTTATAAATAGTCCGTGTGAACCGTGCGTAGCGTTAAATAACCCGGCAGATTATTCGTGTCCGTTTAATCTAAATACGCAACCCACACCCAAACAAACAACCCAACAAACAACCCCAAACAATAATGTAAGTTTTGTTTGGAAATATTTATGGAAACTTTAAATGCTCGCACCGAGTTCAAGGTCAATATCATCCTCATCATCGTAATATTTGATGTATTTATCTAAGTATACTAATGTATCTTTGTAATTATTGAAGGTTGTTTGGTATTGGTAAATGCTGTTTTTGATAGGTATAGTAACAAGTATTTTATAGTTATCTAGTTTTATTTCAAAATATTCATTTTTGATTTTATTTTTGCGGTAAATAATATTATACAAATCGGTTTTATCGTTTTTGTTGCTTTTATCGTTGAACCATTTATAAGAATTAAATAATTTGTTGAATAATTCGTGTTGGATTAATATTAGATTCATATATAGATGATTAAATAAATTATATTTATATATAAAAATAAATAAATACTTAAAAAAAAAGATGAATATATCCCAATGGACGAACAAACCCAACAAACCCAACAACAACAACCCGAACAACAAACCCCAAAACCGCAACCAAAATTGGTAGATATTGAAGTTGTGGACGAGATTGTCGCGTTAAATTTGCTGGTTTCTTTTGTAAATCTGGCACAAAGACGAGGGGTGTTTACCCTTGATGAATCGGCAAAAATCTGGGAATGTATTAAGAAATTCCAAAAAAAATAAATTATGGGTAAGGAAAATACCCGTTAGGGTTTCCGGTATAATTATCAAATAATCCTAAATAAGTATAAAACCTGCCGCATTTTTGATTAACCCCGCACTTTGTCGCAAGACGTAATTTGGCTCTTCTAACGGAAGTGTTAGAACCTCCAACTCCAGAACCAGGAGTATATTTATTATATAAATTGGTTGGTCGATTACAAATTAAACCATAAGATGGGTTTTTTCTTGCGCCCCCGCCACCGCTTTTTTTATATAAAAATCCATTAGTTCCATACCAAAATTGTCCGTAAGGCATTATATATATTACAATTATAATTATTGATACTAAATCAACATCTAAACGCATATGCTAATAACGCGACTGCTAAAATTCCTAAAACTAATCCGGTATGATAATACACTTGCATAGACCGATACATAATTAACCACGCCTTTGCTTGTTCTCCGTTATCTATGTGGTTTAACATATAGGTTGTTTTTGGTGAAAGTATGTAGTAAAAGTAGTTCGTAATAAAGGAGGTAGACATAGTAATACAAACTAACCCCATAGTTGATAATTTGACCCCTTTAACTTTTAGATTATAATATATGATAATGACCGAAAGAACGACGCCTAAAGCATACCCATAATAATAAATAGAAGTTCTTTCGATTACAAGTGTATCATATAATTCTTGTAAATGAACCGGTAACGTATTTTTATATTTGTCGACCACTTTATTTTTAGAAACTGCGTTATTCATATAAATCATCGAAACTAAAAAAATAAGAGAAATCATACAACTTACAGAACATACCATATATATTATAAATTTATAATAATTACCTTAATAGATATAAAGTAAATAATTTATTTATTAAAATGGGAACAGTTTCAAACCGTGCCGATGGATTTGGAGCACAATTTCAAACGTTAATTTATGGTATTGTAATATTGGAAAACAAAGGAAAGACCTACTATCACACCCCAATTGAAAGTATGGCACATAATTATGATAATGATCCTGAGTTTTTAAACAAAATAGAAGAGTTAATGAACATTAAAAATAATTATAAGTGTATAACAGATGCTTCAAATGTAAAAGTATATAACTATGTAAGTTTAATTAATATATTTGAAAAGAGCATGAATATGTATTTAAGTTCTCCGTCATTAAAAAATATAAAAATGAACTTTTGGAAAAATAAAGAACGGGATTTTTTTAAAAATAATAACTTGAATGTTGCGGTTCATATAAGGCGCGAGAATAAATACGACATTACACTGGACCCGTCAAGAATTTGTCCGTTAGTTTATTATTTTAATCTTATTAATAATATTAGAGAAAAGTATAAAAATAACGAGAAAAAAGTGTTATTTCATATATATTCCCAAAACGATATTAAGAATTATAAAAGGTACGATAATTCGGATTTATGTTACCATTTAAACGAACCCTTAAGTGATAGTTTTATAGGACTAGTTGCGGCAGATATATTAGTGACTTCAAAAAGTTCGTTTAGTTATGTTGCCGCGATTTTAAGTGATGGTGATATATATTATACGCCATTTTGGCACCCTCCATATAAAAACTGGATAGTATGTAATTAAAGAATAGTATATAAATTGAAAAAAAATATAACGAAATAATATATGGATAGAATTTCGTTATATTTAAATTTTATCTTTTTTATAATAATAATTAAAATTTTATTTATATGTTCGACGATAACTTTATTAATTTTAAAACACAAAAACGACACAAAATACGAAAAAATAATCAAGACGTTAAGTTATGTAAAAGAAAAAACGCGACTAATTTTTAAAGTATGTGTATCTATATTATTAATCATATTATTTAATCCGAGACAACAAAATGATCAAGAAATCGATTATGAAGCAAAACTAATATTATATTTATACGGAATATTAACTATTATTGAAACTGGTGTGGATTCTTTTAGGTAATGCCAATGCCAATGCCAATGTCGTGATTTTTTTAGTATTATAAATAATATCATTACATTATATGGACCCATCGTGTATTAATTTAAATTTTGTATTGACATATTTAGATAAGAGCTGTACGTTAGATGGTTCGGCAGCAGTTTCAGATGGTTTATATGATCCGTCCTTTTCTTATGATGCGATTGCGGAATATATCACAGATACTACACTTTGGAGAGAAATATTTCAAATTCAAATCAATGATTATATTGTGAATGAACCACAGACAAATGATGTTAAATATTGTGTTAATTCAACATCACTGGAATCATTGTTTCAACTTATTCGCGATTATCCTCTCGGAGAACACGCGATTGTAACAAATAACACAGCAATCGGTCGTAATACTATTTTATCATCTCCTTATGCGAATCAATGTATAGACCATGATTACGTGCGATATTTAGCAAAGAGTTTGTTTAATACGGAGTATGCGACCAGTTTGTTTTTAAATAGAGTTCCCTTACTTAATTCAATTGGAAATGCTGTAAAATTGGCTTGGTTTGAAATGTATAACATATTAAAAAATATATCAGATACTGGAAATAATATGAATTTATTAGGGTCAACTGGATTTAAATATTTAACTAACGCGACAACAACAACTGATAATATTTGTCGAGAATTATATTTACAATTAATATCACAAATACCGGAAAGATTTCAAGCATTACAAAACATTACAACATCTCAACCATTGCCGCTATTGAGAGGTGATACAATTTGCGTGCGTGTTACGATTAATCCGTGTTTGACTCAACAGACATTTGGAGGTCCTCCACTCAAACCTAGAATATATATAATAAAATTTATCCTTTCATAATATGGTAGGTTAAATGGCAGGTTAAATGGCAGGTTAAATGGTAGGTTAAATGGAATACTAAAATATATAATAAAAGATGTATTATATATTTTTAACAAGAAGTAAAAGTTGAAGATGTAATAATTTATTCAACTAATTTCATTTTAATTAAATAAACCTTTGGTTTAAGTTCAGGTCCCGTTCCATTCTTAAATGCGCCTGGTCTTTCGAGAACAGTCAAATTAAATAAGTCTTGGGTAGGTGCTGCGTTTAATGTAATTCTGATAGTAATAATATCATTAAGTATGAATGGAAGATAATATTGTTTACCTCCTAAACCATTAACATTCTCATTAGCAACTTCTAATGTGTTTGTTTCGTTAAATCGTTGAGGGTCATTTGATACGATTTGTTTGTAAAGTTCACCGCAAATGTTTGAAATACCGTTTCCTGAAGCATCAGATAACGCACTATCATCAAGGTAGTAGTAATTTCCAGATGCGTCATGCTCCATATTATGGTTAAAACTTGCATCAGTAGCAACATACCTTAGTTTTGCTTTGCATTGATCCCACGCAAGTTCAAGTGCTCTGTCAGCAGATTGAACAAGTTCTTGTTCATTAACAAATAGTTCGGCAGCGTAAGGTGTATTAAATAATAGATATGCTAAATATCTAACAAAATCCATCTTTGTGTATTGAGGAATTGACACGCCTATTGAACTTCTTTCTTGGACTGTTCCTGCCACAACTTTACTTTCAGACCCGATATGTGGATTAAAGTTGTTTATTTTATCATGATACACTAGAAAGTGAACGTTATCTAAGACGGAGTTGTATGATAAATCCATCAATTGATTTGAATCTGATTGAATAGCAAATATTTCTCTAAAGTGAGCAAGACTAACATCAACTTCAGAAATAGCATCATATGCTGAGAAAGATGGATCATATGCTGATTTGTAAATAACACCGCTTAAATCAAGATACATACGTTGGTCAAAATCAAGAATGGTAAAATTAAGAGGATTACCTATTACAGTTAAATAAGTAGGATTATGTGAAGCATCTAGAGTAGTTGCGTTAGGACCTGGATACACAGTATTAGGGTTGGACATTATAATATATCCTAATATTAAAAAAAATACAAAAAAAATAAATATAATTACAATTCTAAAAAGTGTGAATTATTGTTTATATGTTAAAAGTAGACATTAAACTAAACGCATTTGGATTAAATAAGTTTTGGGTTTAAGATATGTGTTATTATTCGAAGTGACGAATGACTTGGGTCTTTCGGAAACAGTCAGACCAAATAAGTCTTGATATTGACTTGCGTTTAATGTGACTCTAATAGTAATAACATCACCAATTATTAATGGAAGATAATATTGAATTCCTCCTAAAGTATTATGGTTGCCGTTCGCAACCTCTAAAGTATTAGTCATATTAAATCGTTGAGGGTCACGAGATGCGATTTGTTTGTAAAGTTCACCGCAAATGTTTGAAATACCGTTTCCTGAAGCATCAGATAACGCACTATCATCAAGGTAGTAGTAATTTCCAGATGTGTCATACTGCATATTATGGTTAAAACTTGCGTCAGTAGCAACATACCTTAGTTTTGTTTTGCATTCGTCCCATGCCAAATCAAGTGCTCTTTGTGCGGATTCAACAAGTTCTTGTTGGTTAATAAATAATTCGGATGCGTAAGGTGTATTAAATAACAAATATGCTAAATATCTAACAAAATCATCCTTAACGTTTTGGGATATATCAGAACCTAATGAACTTTTTGCTTGAATAGATCCATTCTTTACAACACTATTTGCTCCGATATTTGGATTAAATTCGTTGATTGCGTCTTTATAAACAATAAAGTGAACGTTATCCAATGGTGTGTTATATGATAAATCAACCAACAAATTTGAATCGGATTGAACCGCAAACATATTTCTAAAACGAGCAAAACTAACATCAACGTTCGCAATAGCGTCATATGTTGTGAAAGATGGGTCATAAACTGATTTGGAAAGGATTCCGCTTACATCGAGAAACATGTTTTCATCAAAAAATAGAAGAGTAAAATTAAGAGGAGTTCCGGAAATATTAAGATAATTAGGAGTATATGAAGAATCTAGAACAACGCTTGAAACATCGAAATAATAATCAACTGGACCTTCATAACCGTCTGGACCTGATGGACCTTGTGGACCAACATATTTCCAATATTCAGTGTAGTCATAAGACATATTTGATTTTATATATTTTATAAATATTATAAAATATAACAAAAAAATAACTCGTGAAACAGGTTAAAAATAAAATTATTCATTTGTTTTATAATTCGTATATAATTGCTGTAATTCTAATATTATAAAGTAGTCGTATCCGTTTAAATCAAGAACCGTTCCATATTGACTTAAAATTCGAATTGTTAATTTGTTTAAACGCACGGGTCCGAAATATTCTCTACACTTAACAATGCCATCGCTTGAATTATTAAACATAATTGTGTTTGAATTACCCGTGATAGGAATAACGGCAAGAATGTTATTTCCGGCATAATTATTATTACCTATAATAGAAATGACTGAGTCTGTTGTAAAATTATTATGATAGTCGTTTATTTCCAAAAATAAATATTGGAATAGGTCTCTTCCATATGCGTATTCGCTTTGTAAATAACAGTTATATGTAGTTGCGGTCGAGTAATCGTAATGACTATTGTCATAATTTACAGTATACTGATTATTTTTAAACCCCAAAATACTTGCTGAACTTGCTAAATAGGATGCGTATGGTGTAGAACATTTTTGCGTGTTGTTATTACATTGTGGTGTTGAGTTTGGACACGGTTTTTTAATATTTAAACAATCCACTGTAGTTTTGGGTGGGGTTGAATCATTCGCATCAAAGAATTCAACACTACTAAAAGTAATTGTATAATAAAAATCCGGGGAGTAATAAGTATTTAACAGGACAAACGGATAATATGCGTTTGTATCATTATCAATTGTTGTTTTAGCCCTTAATATTACCCTTGCGTTTATATCACTAATCGAAAAAATCAAAAATTGTAGTCCGTTATTGGTATAAAAAAAATAATTATTTAAATACGTTACTAATGCGGCAGTTGTATAATTACCATCTTCTATAACAATAGTATTTGTTGTGTTTGGTTGAAGAACATTGGCAATTTCCATATTGAATATTTGAATGATAAATGTATTATTTTTTTTACTGCTTGAAATAGAATACCAAAAAATAGGCATTTCAACCAAAGCAACTCTCATACTAATAACGTTTTCAATTGGAATTGGGAACGTATAATCAAAAGAGCAACTATTGGTTTTAAAAAAGTTTGCCCGAAATAAACTATTTATACATACGGTTTTTGTTTGCGTTTGTCTCTCAACCGGGTTTATTATTCCATTCGGATATTTATAATTATAAACAGTATTAATATCTGTATTTTTGGTTGGATTAAAGTTATGGTTCCTGCTATTCATTTCTATATTTGTTGTAAGAATGATCCTCGACTTATTTAAAAAAGTGTTAATTTCTTCTTTAAGTGTATCGTTTAGTTCTTTACAATTTAATAGTTTGGTTTTCATTAGTTGAATATTTCGTTGAATATCCTCTTCAGTATAATTTTTGGTTGAAAATTTAAAAAAGTCTTCAAGATTTTGAATACTGTAATTATTAATATTAAAATCAATACGATCCATAATATAAATTATTATTAATTTATATGTCTAAATCTATTTTTTCAAGTGCTAATATAATAATACACTCATCCTTTGCGAAGAATCCTATTATAGTGAAACCGGACCCTATACCGGTATTATCTGATGAACTTAAATACATTCATGACTTAATAACGTGTCCAGTTGTTGCGTATTTAATTGACGTGCTTCAGCATTATTACTTAGGAGACTTCCAATACGTGCTTGCCCAGTTACAAACTAGAGAGTTAACTTCTTTAACAAATATATTATGGGGGTTTAGAAAAAGTTCTGTAACATATCCAAACTACGAAAAAATAAGGGAAATTTTACAATTATATTTAAAAGGATTAACACAACAAAACGAACTCTATAAAAAATTGCTTAATACGGAAAGTAGCTTAGAAACATGTAAAAAACGTAGTAGTATTTTGGATAATATGCAAGAACTTCGCACCTATATAGAAAATTTATCCAAAACGATGACCTTATTTAATCCAGAACCTCAGACAATTGTAGCTGCTAAAGTATTAAAACATCATGCTATATATTTAAGAGAGTATGGTTATCCACTTGGAGGTGTATTCGATCCCGAACTATTACACGAAATTTGCGAAAATATGTCACAGTTAACAACCCCCTCTATAACTCCATCGATAACCCCTCTAACATCACCCTCGATAACCCCTCTAACATCACCTCAAATAACTCCCTGTATAACCCCCTTAACATCACCCCAAATAACCCCCTCGACAACCCCTAGATAATAAAATTATAACCGATGACGTCTCGCAAGATATGACGACGCGGTGGTTCCAACAGCACCGTATGCGGTATGTGGTTTATAAATATAATTTTTACTATATGTATAACATAGGTCATTTTGACAATTATTATATTTTTGGTTGTATGGTAAATTTGTGGTATCGTATAACGATTTAAAAAAAGTGGACCTTCCTAACCGGTTAGAAGAGTATGATGGTTGTTGTAAATTCATATATATATATATATATATGAATATAAAAAAATTAGTGTCCGCAAGAACGACACCCGGGTTTTGAGTTATGAACAATATCAATCATTGGTGAGTTTAGAATATTGGTATTGAAATATTTCAACATAGCACCTGGATTATTTTGTGAATTATTCGCGATTTTTTTAAAAGCGGCGTTTTTATCAATCAGTTGCATTTTTATTTGTTGAGGCATAATATAATAGTATAATAAAAAATGGAGTTTCTAAATAAAATAAAAATCTTAACTAATCGCAATAGGACAATTACAACCATTAATAATATTAGTTTTAGTTTTTTTATTACCATACAATGGAAAAGAAGTTGTTGTTCCACGTCGTAATGGTCCTTGTCCCTTTAATTTATTAAGGTATCTATCATATGAATTGTGTTTTATATCGCACCCTTTACCCCCGGGAGATTGGGCACCTGGTCGACAACTGGTTAATGTTGATTTCAAACTATTTCCGCCGGCAGACCCGCCACGCGTGGGAACATATGTTTGTTGATAACTGGGGTTTTCACGGTCACTCATTTGGTTCCAATTCACTTTTAATGTATTATTCGGGTATCTATATGCTGACAACGCCCCTAAATTCATCGTATACAAAGATGACGCAACACGCACGGTATTTTGAATAACTTGTTGTTTTTGGTATTGACTTACGGGGTCATTAGACATCGAATTAAAACTACATCCTCGACAACCTGAAGACGAACATTTACATACCCCTTTGTAGCATATTGATATTAAACTAGGGCAATTACTTGCGTCAACAAAATAACTCATTTATATATATAAATAAATTAAAATTGATTTAAAATTTAAAAATCAGTAAATAAAATAATAACCCAGAATGAATTCAAAAAAAACTTGTATTTATTGTACTAAACAATATGTAAGGGAAAAGTCCTTATCAAAGCATCAAATAATGTGTGAGATGGTATTTAACAAAAGGTCAACTGTAAATAGCGAAGATGACGAACCCGTATATACATTAAAACAACTGAATACTATCATAAAAGAACTTGTTTTAAAAAACGCGAAATTAGAGGAAGACGTTAAAGAGTTAAAAAAATATCTTTTAAAGGAAAAAAAGAAATTTAATGTGATTGATTGGTTGTCTACAAACATAATTACAACATACTCGTTTGACGAAATAATAGATAAAATCACCGTAGAAATAAAACACGTCGAATATATGCGTTATAATAAATTATTAGATACGATATATTTAATAATTGATGATCATATCCGATTAGAACAACCGGATGAAGATGACAAGCATAAAAGAATACCAATAGTTTGTATTTCAGAAAAGAAAAACACCTTTTACATTTATACTGACAATTGGATAGAATTTTCACAAGGTGACATGATATGTTTCTTGAACAAACTCCACAAAAAAATAT
>Ga0209355_1001411_pt1 | contig 13628 bp, 13 predicted proteins | sample LauGreSBDMM110SN_3_FD_187563 | JGI IMG/M metagenome (GOLD analysis project Ga0209355, IMG submission 187563) | Freshwater lake microbial communities from Lake Michigan, USA - Sp13.BD.MM110.SN (SPAdes) (version 2) | ecosystem: Environmental > Aquatic > Freshwater > Lake | place: Lake Michigan...
CGACATAAAAATGGACACCTGAAGTCGTTTGTCTTTGAAGTATTCTTCTTCGAATACTTCTTCAATTACCACTACTTTGCCATCAACTGGCGCTATAATGTGGTAGTCGTTTACCTCAACATCGCGCGTTGGATTTCGGAAGAATTGTAAGATTAGAATTAGAAATCCTAAAACGAGTAATTCGATTGACATGAGTAACCACTTGGTTGTGATGAATTTATCGGCCAACAACAAGAAAAAAACCGTTAGTGTGGTTGCAATTAATATGATTTTTCCGCCTTCTTTATGGAACATGTGCTATAATTTTATAAAATAAATATGCTAAGGGTGCGACAAATATAATACTATCTAAGCGATCTAAAACACCTCCGTGGCCTGGGAGTAGTTTGCCGCTATCTTTTACGCCAGCTACTCGTTTAAATTTAGATTCGACCAAGTCACCGATTGTGCTTCCCACACAACTAATTAATGCAATAAGTAAACTGTTAAGTAAACTTAAATAATGGGTGTGGTAGCTTATTAAAGCAGCAAAGAACATCGTGAATACCAATCCTCCAAAAAAGCCTTCCTTTGTTTTTTTGGGAGAAATTCGTTCAAGTAATTTATGCTTGCCCCAGGTTTTACCCACTAAATAGGCAAAAGTATCGTTTGCCCAGATTAATAAATATACCACAATCACCGACCAGGAATTAAACTCCTGCTGTATGGATGGTATTTTGGTTAATAAAATAAACGGCAAAACAATATAGCCTATCAGGTAGACTATTTTCGTTTGGTTTGATAAAGGAAACGGATTCGAACTAAACAGGTAGATCGTAGCTCTGATTGACACAAAAAGGGTGAGCACTACGACTAACCATTCGGTCGTTTCGCTAAAGGCAAATACATTAAAAGCAATATAGGTAGAAAGTCCAAGTACAAGCGGGAGCGGTTTTGATAGCCCAACTAATTGGCAAAATTCCCAAATAGAGAGTACTAAAAACAACCCAAAAAGAACAACAAAGGAGTTTTGAAATAGAGATGCAAGCAAAACAACTGTTACGTACAAGCTTCCGGTGAGTGCTCTTAGAAGTGTTTCATTCATGCTACAAATCTTCTAAAAGCAACAGGTATAAGTTTTTAGCGGAACTTCCGTATTGCAAAAAATCTTCTTCTTTTGCTTTTTCAAAATATTTAATCGTAGTAATGTTGGTGGGGTAGTCTTTGTCGTATTTTTTCTTGATTACCCGCAAACCATCACTTTTGCTTTCTAAAATCTGACTCGTAGTGGCATAAATCACGATGTTTACAGGAAGGGCATCGGGTTTGTTTTGTTTAATTTGGTTGGATGAAAATAAGATAGAGCCTTCGTCGGCTATTAAATTTTCACAGCTAGCAAAAAGAAATTTAGGTTGGGTAGCGGTTTGGTAATTTAATTTATTGTCATCTAATAAGGAGTGTAACTTTGGCTCATAACACAAAACCTCACTTTCAAACCAATCATTTTCTTCTAATATGTTTTCAAATTGTTCGCTAATCTCTGCCGGATCAGTACAGTACAAAAATTTACCTCCGTTTTTCTTGAAGTTATACATGAAACGCTCATCAACGGGAGTGTTTGGTTGGTTTTGTGCATTAAATTCACTCTGACTTTCTTCGTCAGAGGCCTCAGAACCCACACCAAAAAATTTTCTAAAAAGACTCATAGTTGCACGCTAAGTAGTTAATATCAATTGGAAAAAACCAAAGATAAAAAAATCTTAATTCAATTGTGAGTTGAATTAAGATTTTTTGGATAATATGAACGATTTAACTCGTTTATTCTGCGCTCGTTTCGGTGCTTTCCGGGTTTGTTATTTCAGCAGCATCTTCGCTGTCAGTTGAAGGCGTAAGTTCAACTGCTTCTTCAACTGAATCAGGACCAAATTTACGTTTGCCGAAGATAGCTTCTAAGTCGTCTTTGAAGATTACTTCTTTTTCAATTAGGATGTCAGCTAGACTATTTAATTTGTCCTTATTTTCTTCTAAGATTTGAATGGCTCGTTGGTATTGGCTTTCTATCAAGGCCGAAATTTCTTCGTCGATTACTTTTGCAGTCTCTTCAGAATAAGGTTTAGAAAAATTATATTCACTTTGACCTGACGAATCATAATAGGTTACGTTACCAATTTTCTCATTCAAACCGTAAACCGTTACCATGGCGCGGGCTTGTTTGGTCACTTTTTCTAAATCACTCAACGCTCCTGTAGAGATGCGATCAAAGGTTACTTTCTCTGCCGCGCGTCCTCCCATAGTGGCACACATTTCGTCTAGCATTTGGTCCGGACGAACGATTAGGCGTTCTTCTGGAAGATACCAAGCTGCTCCTAAACTTTGTCCACGCGGAACAATCGTTACTTTTACCAAGGGAGCCGCGTGTTCCAGCATCCAACTCACCGTAGCATGTCCTGCTTCGTGAATGGCAATTGCTTTCTTTTCTTCTGGGGTTACAATTTTGTTTTTCTTTTCTAATCCTCCAACTATACGGTCTACGGCGTCCAAGAAATCTTGTTTGTCTACCGCTTCTTTGTTGTTTCTCGCAGCGATTAATGCGGCTTCGTTACATACATTGGCAATGTCAGCTCCAGAAAATCCAGGAGTTTGTTTGGCTAAGAAATCGGTATCTAAACCTTCTACTTTTTTCAGTGGTTTTAAGTGTACTTCAAAAATTTCTTTACGTTCACGAATATCCGGAAGATCTACAAAAATTTGACGGTCAAATCGACCAGCACGCAACAAGGCTTTATCCAACACATCGGCACGGTTGGTGGCTGCCAATACAATTACGTTGGAGTTGGTTCCAAAGCCATCCATTTCGGTAAGCAACTGATTTAGTGTGTTTTCGCGTTCGTCATTTCCACCAGAAAAATTACTTTTTCCACGGGCTCTACCCACAGCATCAATCTCGTCAATAAAGATAATGGCCGGTGATTTTTCTTTGGCTTGTTTAAACAAATCGCGCACTCTTGAGGCACCAACGCCCACAAACATTTCTACAAAATCAGATCCGGATAACGAGAAGAAGGGAACTTTGGCTTCGCCTGCAACGGCTTTGGCCAGCAAGGTTTTCCCGGTTCCTGGAGGACCCACTAGCAGGGCGCCTTTCGGTATTTTACCGCCCAAATTGGTATATTTTTCGGGATGTTTCAAGAACTCAACAATTTCTTGGATTTCTTCTTTGGCTCCTTCTAAGCCTGCAACATCTTTGAAGGTTGTTTTGATATCGGTTTTTTCGTCAAATAATTTGGCTTTTGATTTCCCGATATTAAATATTTGACCGCCACCACCGCCAGCTCCTCCATTCATTCTGCGCATAATGACAATCCAAATCACGATGATAATTAAGATTGGGAGCAAATTGATCAGGATTTCACTCCAGTTGCTTTTGGGAATAAAATTGAAGTCTTTCAGCTTTCCGCTGGCTACTGCATCTTCCAATTTTTTCTGGAAAATCTCGTCATTTCCAATATCGAAGGTGTAGTGTGGCCCTTTGTTTGCACGGTTTAATAAATCTTTGGCTACAGCTTTGTGATTGGCCGATTTGAGTGCTTTGTCAGTCAAGAAAACTTCGGCTTCGGTTTTGTTGTACACTATCACTTTTTGTACATCGCCTGCTTCTAGATAGGAGTTAAATTTTGAAGAGGTTGTTTTAGCGGTTTCTTGAAAACTAGATCCGCCAGTAGCAAAACTAATAATTAAAAATATGGCAATAACCACAGCATATATCAGCCATGGACTAATTTTCATCCCTTTTGGATTGGGTTTGTTGTTTGGAGTCATAAACGTATATTTCTTTAGTATTTGTTGGCTATGGTCGTAATTTTTGCATCACCCCACAGGCTTTCAATGTTGTAATATTCACGGATGTGTTTTTGAAAAACGTGCACCACAATATTCACATAATCCATCAAAACCCATTCGGCATTATCGGCGCCTTCCACATGCCAAGGCTTGTCTTTGATTGATTTGGAAACTGTTTTTTGAATTGAATTTACGATGGCATTTACTTGGGTGTTGGAATTTCCGTTGCAAATGATAAAGTAATCACAGGCTGCGTTATCTATTTCACGCAAATCTAAAATGTCAATATCATTTCCTTTTACTTCTTCAATTCCTTTGATGATGTTAGCAAGTAAAACATCATTATTCACAGTCTTTTTAGCCATTTATTATTTTATATATAGGTTTGCAAAGTTATCATTTTTTGTCATTAATTTTGAACCTTAACACAACATTAAATCCGGTTGTTTTTTTAGTTCTATCATGATACAAGTCAAACTCAATGCCATAGATTCTACCAACGACTATTTAAAGAGAAATACCGACCTAGCCTTGCTCCCAAATTTCACAGTAGTCACTGCAGAAAATCAGACCAATGGGCGTGGACAACACGGAGCCAATTGGACTTCGGAGTCGGGTAAAAACCTAATAACAAGTATCTTAGTGCATGATTTTTACAAAGATAAATTCGCGCCCTTCGAATTGATTATCGCGGTTTCTGTAGCTATACACGAAGCTTTGCAGCAATTTTCTATTCCTGATTTAACCATTAAATGGCCAAACGACATTATGTCAGGCAACAAGAAAATAGGCGGAATTTTAATCGAAAACCTGCATAAAAGTGACAAACGAATTTTTTCGATCATTGGATTGGGTCTAAATGTAAACCAAATTCAGTTTGACGGCTTTCCACAAGCTTCCTCGTTGCAGTTAATTTGCGCCAAGGAATTCGATAAACAAGAACTCTTAGCAAAAATTGTTTCTGTTTTAGAACACAAACTCTTGGATTGGGATGCCTTGCGTGAAAGCAGCATGGAGCTTTACCAAAACTCCTTGTTTAAAAAAGGTGTTACTGCTCAATTCAAAACAAAACACAAAACGTTTAGTGGGATAATTTCGGGAGTAGATGAGGAAGGCAGATTGCTGATTACCGATGAATTTAATCAAAATATGTGTTTTGATCTAAAAGAAATTCAATTTATTTATTGAGAATTTAGAGTTTAAATTCTTCGCCTAAATAAAAGTTTATCAAGGCATTGTTGTACATCAATTCATAATTAGATTGAATTAAATCAGCCTGTGCATTGTTGTATTGATTTTTGGTGATGTTTAACTCGTTGGTATTTATTTTTCCCAATTCAAATTTGAGTGCGTCGGCCTCGTAACTTTTTTTCGAAAATTCCAATGCAATCGATGCAGTCTCAACTCGTTTACGGGCCGTCTTTGTGTCATTTATTGCTTTGGTCGCTTCCTGAGTAATTTGATTGCGCACCCGGTCTATTTGTATGCCCGCTTGCTTAAGTCCGCCTTTGGCTTGTTTGATTCTTGAAAACGTATTGAGTTGATTGAAAATAGGAACAATTAAATTAAGTCGAAGAAACCCATTTCGGTTTCTGTCAAATTGCAGGTCTTGGCCCACGAGTGCAAGGTTTGAAAAGGAAGATGTTCGATAGGCAAATTCCGCATTTAGTTCAGGATAGCGAAACGAACGTGCCACAGCAAGTGCCGCTTTGGCTCTAGTTTGACGAAGCAAACTCATGCTTGTCAAGGGGTGAAAATCGATAATTTTTGCCGTTATTTCTGCTGCATTATTTTCTGAAAGTACAGCGCTATCTAGTTCTACAGCAGGCGTCTGAAGCAGCAGTTCTTCTTGAATGGGCAGATTCATGAGTTGTTTTAAACGAACCCAGTTGTCAATCAATTTATTGTTGTTGTTCACTAATTCGAGTTCTTCGTTTGCCTTTTGTGTTTTTAATTTAAACACCTCACTTTCGGCAATTACGCCCGATTCATATTTTAGTTGAGCCAACGCCAATTGTTTCTCACTCAGTTGAATTTGTTGGGCGTTTATTTTCACCAATTCGGTTAAATAAAGGGTAGTGAGGTAACTTTCGGCTAACGAAATCGTGATTTCTCGAATTTGCTGTTGGCTGTTCAATTTTGCAATAGCATATTCTTGTTTTTGGATTTTAATGGTGTTCCACACATTAAACCCAGAAAATAAATTAAAATTGGCCCGAACTGTTCCGCGCGTTTCTCGGACTGTGTTGTCAATGTATGAGTTGGTGTTAAAGTCATAGATTTGATTAAACCGTGCCCGCTGAATTCCCTCTGCCCGCAATTCGGGAGCCAATCGTCCATAACTTGCTTTGTATTGGTATTTGAGGACTTCTTCGTTGACATTTGCCGATTGAATCTCTAAGTTTTGCTTCATAGCTAGCGCCAAACAATCCGAAAAATTCAGTGTTTTTTGCCCGAAAGCAAGTATAGAAATCAGAAAACAAATGCACGATAGAAACTGTTTCATTAATTGATGCTTTCGTCCATTTTGTTAAACAATTTTTTGAAAATAAATTGATAAAGTGGCATACGCTCAATTATTACTTCACCATTCAATCGGTATCCTGCCTTAAGCACAATGTTGGGATTGTATTTGTAAATCGAGGCCAAACAATAAAAAGTTTTATTCACGTCAGAGGGCGATACATAGGTAATTTTCCCTTTTATGGCGCCGTAGCGGTAATAGTTAAACGCATCCAATTTGAGGTTTATTTCTTGTCCGTTTTTCACATAGGCCAAGTCCACTTCATCCAAGACTACTTTGGCATAAAATTGTTCTTTTTTGGGTGCAATAATAGTGAGTAATTCGCCTTTGGGTATTATTTCTATGTTTTGCTGGGCATTGTATAAATTGGATACGGTTCCGTCAAACGGAGAAATCACGATTAATTTATGTAGTTCATCTTGCACATAGGTGAGGGTATGGCCGCCGTCCTTTATTTTGGCTTGCAATTCTTCGATGTCTCTTTTGTAGCCTTCAATGGTGTTGTCCACCTCAATAATGTTGCGCTTTAAATCGTTTTTGGTGCGATTAAAATTATTGGTCAAATTTTCGTAATCGTAGTTTTTTATCGAAGAAACCGACTTCATGTCCACCTGCGTCTTTTTGTCGTCGAGGCTGCGGTTTTTGGTGTCTGTCAACTCATATTTAGAAATGGCCCCTTTGGCATAAAGCAAAGAGTCGGTTTTGAATTTATCGGTCCAAATGGAATTTTGTTGAGAAGCCAAGTTAATTTTATTAGCAAGCAATCGAATGTCTTGCTCGGTTTTTTTGCGGTCGGTGTTGTAAATCGTAGACTGAATTTGCAGCAATTGATTCAAGGCCTGTTTGCGTTGTTGGGTATTGGCAATGAGGTTGCGTATGATTTCAATTTTTTGTTGCATAGAGGCCACATCGGTAGTCAAGACATTAAAATCTGCGGCTGTTTTTTTATTTTCCAATACAAATAAGGTATCGCCTTTGTGCACTTCTTGTCCCTCTTTTACGGCAACTTTTACTACACGGACTTCGTCGGGCGCATTGATTTTAAATTGGGGTGTATCCGAGTAAATGTGTCCATCTTTAAATTTCACCGTGTCATTCAAGTTCAACACCACGATCATTACAAGCGCAATGCCCACAAAAACGACTAAAAATCGGTTGAGTATTTTAATAAAATTAATGGAAATGGTATTATAGTAAGAAAAGTTCTCCATTGGTAATTTTATAGGTGTTGGTGAATTGTATATTGTGAATGGGCTCGTGCGAAATAATGATGTAAATTTTTTCCTTGTCTTCGTTAATGAGCGATTCCACTTGGTCTCTGGATTCATTATCCATGCCCGAAAGCACCTCATCTAATATGATGAGTTCGGCTTCTGCAAAAATCGCGCGCAGCAAAAGCATCTTTTTGCGTTGTCCGGTTGATAAATTCTTCCCGTTTTCACTGATGATAAACTCTAATCCATCCTCTTTTGCCGCAATAAAATCATAAAAACTGATGCGTTCGGCCATGTCCAAAATGGTTTCAATGTCAATATCCTTGCCCAAAGCAATGTTATTGTATAGGGTGTCATTAAACAAAATGTCTTCGTTGGTAACCAACAAAATCTTGTCTTTTACAATTTCTTGGTTGTAGAACTTTTTGTCTTTGCCGTTAATCAAAATGTGACCAGCCGAAGGCTGATAGAGTGTGGTCAAGATTTTACTAAAGGTAGATTTGCCCGAACCATTTTGTCCATCAATCTTAATTTTTTGCCCTTTGGCTATTTGTAAGTTAATGCCTTTCAGCACTAATTCGTGTGGTAAATATCCGTAGTTAATTTGCTTAAATTCAATTGTGTCGAGTGCAAATTGCGAAATACCACCAGCGGTTACTGGAGCTGCTTTCTCGTCAAAATCTAAATACCGTTTTAAGATTACTTCATTTTCTTGCAAAGTCATGTTGTCGTCCAAAATTCCTTTGAGCGAGGAAAATATTTTGGATGAAAGCGCAATAAACGTCACAATTTGTCCCAATGTGATCGACTGCGATTCTATGGCCGATTTGGTCAAGAAAATAATAATGAGCAAGGACGAAAAAATGACAATTAAGGCGACAACAAATTTGTTGATCAAATCAACATACCCATTGCGCAGCTGAATTTTTAAGTAGTCGTTGATGCTGGCATAAATTTTATTGGAGTGAAATCGCTCTATTTTAAAGCTTTTGATTACTTGTATGCCTTCAACCTTTTCCATCATTTTAGACACAAAATCGGCCTTTCTGATGTAGCGCATGCGCTCGTTTTGTTTCAAGTAGGGCGTTATAAACTTAAACCAGATTACAAACAAGACCATCACCACAAGTACAATGTATGTGAGTGTTTTGTCTATTAAAAACAAGATAAACAAGGAGTAAATGGCTACAATAACATCGACCAAGATGCCGGTAAAAAACTTCATAAAGAAACTCTTAAGTTTCATCGAGTCGCTCACCCGTTCCATTAAATCACCTTTTTTATAGGTATGAATATAGGACAAGGAGGAGCTATTGATTTTTTCGTCAAAAGAAAAAAGGAAAAAACGATCCAAGGCATTCCCCAAATGAATACTCACAAAATTCTTGTAGAGTGAAGTAAAAAGGTCAAACAATTTATACACACCAAGCCCAATACTAAACAACACCAAGGTGCTTATGTTGTAGGTGGGCAACACGTTGTCTATCAGAATTTGGTTGGTAAACACTGCAATTTGTGCAGTAATAGCCGAGAACAAGGCCGCAAAAATATAGATGTACCACAGTTTTTTGTAACTGCCCAGTTTCTTGAATAAATCCCAGTACAAACTTCCTTTTTCTTCTTCTGGGTAATTGGTCTCCGCCGATTTGAATTCATTATTTTGAACACATAAAATAACCGGTGCAGTGTTTTTTATTTTGCCTTTTTCGAGTTGTAAGGACTTAAAATTTGAAGGAACAGCTGAAATCTCTTGATTTTTGAGCAAGTCAACCAGGAATGCTTTCTCGGCTTCTTCATTTTTAAACCCAAAACTATCCTTCAGGTAGGCGAAGTAGGCAATTTTATTAAACAATTGGGTAAGGCCATTCTCGACTACAGCGGTGTCAACATCCAAAGAATATTCTGCTAATTCTTGTGCACAAACGGCTCCTATTTGACTTTCAGTTTGCACATAACTCCAATCGTTTTTGGTGTAGTGCGCTTGGTTTTTTAGTTCTTGAAACGACAACAAAAACTCGGCGCCTTTGCTAGGATCGTGAATAATTAGTTTATTGCCTTTTCGGCTACTAACCACTACATAATGCAGGTTATTTTTTCGTTTTAAAGGGATAACAAAAGGAAAATAGCTATCCAAGAGTTGCTCGTTTCCTGCAATTGTGTTGAAATTTAATAGTTGGTAATTGGAGTCAAACCCATGGGCGTCAAAAAAATCTTTCAAATCGGATATCCGAGACCCTTTTTGCTCTGTGGCAACATGTGTTTCTATGTAAGAGCGGGAAATATTTTTTTCAAAAAGAGTGAATACGGTTTTTATAGCGCTTATTCCGCAGTCATTACTTTTAAGTTGAGCGTCTGTTTTTGACATCGATGTTGGGTTCTTGTCTTGTATTAACTAATCGTAAATATATAGTTAAATAAAAATTTCGCACAATAGTAGGGCTAATATTTCAAACGACTTCATTTATTCTATGATAGACGAAAAAATTCGACAAACTACGCGATATTACTGATAAAAATAAAAAAGAGCCCGAAGGCTCTACAATTTTTAGTATATATTTTATATTACAACTTGGTCATGTTTTGCGCCAAGGTTTCTATAAATTTACTAATGGGCCCTTTAATCATCATGGCCATCATGGTATTAAATTCACCCTCAAATAACAACTGAATCGCCGAACTAGCAGCAGTCAATTCTTGAATATTTGCCGTTAAAGTAAAGGGCAATTTATCGCTAGCAGCACCCAAAACAAGTTGTGAATTAGGCTTGGATTCTTTGATTACTAATTTAATTTCGGGCATGCCCTGCAACCCAAAAACAAAAGAACTCGGGCTCAAGACTTCAAATTTTGCAGTTGACTCGGGCATTAATTTTTCAAAATTAACTACATCATTCAGTTGTGTAAATAAGTACTCAGCTGATTGTGCCACTTGTACGGTAGAGCTTTCTAAATTCATAAGAAAAATATGTTTAATCTATGTTCCAAGTGCTTGGGGAAGCACTCCAATCTTGTAATAATTTTTGTTCAGATTCGGTTATGTAATTTTTGGCTACGGCCAAATTTAAGAGATTTTGGTAATTACTTAGCGTATTCAATTCAATATTAGCCTTCGTAAAATTTTCGGTGGATACATCAAATCCATAGGTGAAAATTGCCACCATTCCTTTCACAACGGCGCCAGCTTCTTTGAGTGCTTCTACAGCCAATAAACTACTGTTTCCGGTGCTTATCAAATCTTCAACCACCACCACAGTTTGTCCTTTTTGCAAAAAGCCTTCCACTTGGTTTTGACGGCCGTGTTTTTTGGGTTCGGGACGTACATACACAAATGGCAGTCCCATGCTTTCGGCTACTAATATTCCAATTCCGATTGCTCCTGTAGCCACGCCTGCAATTGCATCGGGTTTGCCGTATTTTTTCTCGATGTTTTTCACAAATTCATCGCGAATGTAATTGCGAATAGCTGGAAATGAAAGCGTTAATCGGTTGTCGCAATAAATAGGTGATTTCCAACCCGAAGCCCAAGTAAATGGATTTTTAGGATTCAATTTAATTGCATTTATTTGCAAAAGCAATTCTGCTGTTTTTTCGGCAGTTTCAGTAGTAAATATCATCCCGCAAATGTATAAAGTTTTTGTAAACGATAAGCCACTTTTTTTAACCAATCAGCTCCAAAAGGAAACCGATTTTCAGTTTTTTTTATTGGAAAGTATTGACATTGAAAAGCTCATCGTGAATATGTTTACCAATAAAATAGCCAAGTGTTATTTGTATCATCCCGATGAAAAGGTAATTCTCAAAAAATTGAAGGAGAAAATACCGGTACAAAAAGCAGGTGGTGGCCTAGTTTACAATGCCAAAGGAGAGGTTTTGTTTATCTTTAGAAACGGCAAATGGGATTTGCCCAAAGGCGGAAAAGATAAATTCGAAAAATTAGCTAAAACAGCAGTACGAGAAGTAGAAGAAGAAACTGGTGTAAACGAATTGACTGTCGAAGAAAAATTAGCTAAAACCTACCACGTATTTAAACGCAATGGTCGTTTTAAATTAAAAGTCACCCAATGGTACCGCATGAATTCTACTTTTAACGGTGAATTAATAGGCCAAGTAGAAGAAGGAATCGACCAAGTGGCTTGGTTAAATCCAGATCAAGTAAAGGAAGCCCTCACCAATTCCTACGAAAACATCAAGTTGTTATTTGAAGATTAGATTATTCTCGCACGGTATCCGGCACCATAAACGAATAATCTCCTTGATTGCGCAGTACATCCCGCACAATACTTGATGAAATAAATGCATGTTCGGGCTTGCTATACAATAAGATAGTTTCTATTCCCTGCAATTTGGTGTTCGCTTGCGCGATTGCTTTTTCAAATTCAAAATCGGTCGTATTGCGCAGTCCACGTAAGATATATTGTGCGCCTTCTTTTTTGCATAAATCGACCGTAAGCCCCTCGTAACAAACCACTTTTATCCTGGACTCCTGGGCAAATAAGGTGGCTATAAATGCTTCACGTTGGGACAAATTAAACAAGTATTTTTTATCTGCATTTACGCCTATGGCAATGATTACTTCGTCAAACAATTCCAAACTGCGATAAATAATATCAACATGTCCTAAAGTAATGGGGTCAAATGATCCGGGAAATACAGCTTTTTTCATGGTTGTTTAGGCTAAGGCCAATTCGATGGCGTTACTAAATAATTCGGGTAAGGAAATACCTGCTTCACGGGCTTGTTGCGGAATTAAACTCTCGTTGGTGAGTCCCGGAATGGTGTTCATTTCGAGCATGTGGGGTTCGTCGTTCACCAAAATAAATTCACTGCGGGAGAATCCTTTCATTTTCAATACTTCATAGGCTTTCTTGGCTATAGCACCTACTTTGTCAGCCATTTCGGGGCTAATGCGGGCTGGCGTAATTTCTTGCGATTTGCCCAAATACTTGGCTTCGTAATCAAAGAAATCATTTTCGGAGACAATTTCGGTGATGGGCAAAACGGTAATAGTTCCTTTATAATTAATTACACCCACTGAAACTTCGGTGCCATCCAAAAAACTTTCGATGATAATTTCGTTGTCTTCAGCATAGGCTATTTCGATGGCTTGCGGCAATTCTGCAGCGGTTTTTACTTTAGAAATTCCAAAACTTGAACCCGATTTATTGGGTTTCACAAAGCAAGGCAAGCCTACTTTTTCTACTATCTGCTCGGGTGTAAACACATCACCTTTATTGAGATAATAGGAGGTAGCAGTTTTGATTCCGTAGGGTTTAAGCACCGATAACAAATCGCGTTTGTTGAAGGTTAAGGCCGCTTGGTAATACTCACAAGAAGTTTGCGGAATACCCAATAATTCAAAATAGGCTTGCATCAATCCGTCTTCGCCAGGAGTTCCATGTATGGCATTAAAAACAGCATCAAACCGAATTGTATTGCCGTTTACCGCGATCGAAAAATCCGAGCGATCGATTGGGAATTCTTGATCCATTTCGTCTACATACACCCATTTTTCTTTAAAAATGTGAAGGCAATAGCCTTTGTATTGGGTTGCGTCTAGATTTTGATACACTACATTTCCGCTGGTGAGTGATATTTTGTATTCGCTAGAATAGCCACCCATGATGATGCCAATATGCTTCATTTTATGTTTTATTTTAGGCGTAATTGCTGAATTATTTGCCTGGTTCAGGCTCCCGAGTAGCCAAACAAAAATATCATTTTTTTTGGAATAGAAAGCCTCTAGTATTTTATATATTTGCCGTAAATATAAACAGATTATGACGGTTAAAGAGTATCTTAAATCTAAGGTTTTTGGAGTGCAACTTCTGCTGGCTTTAGGCCTAATTGGTGTAATTGGGTATTTTTTTATGCATTGGCTCACCTTTACCACCGATCACGGCAACGAAATTACGGTGCCTGATTTGCGAAAAATGTCTGAACAGCAAGTAGAAGATGCGGTTGATGAGTTAAATTTAGAATATGTTTTGTTGGATAGTGTCGATTACAACAGCCAATTTCCCAAGCATACCGTAGTAGAACAAGATCCATTACCGGGATCAAAAGTAAAGGTGA
>Ga0209355_1001416_pt1 | contig 13617 bp, 15 predicted proteins | sample LauGreSBDMM110SN_3_FD_187563 | JGI IMG/M metagenome (GOLD analysis project Ga0209355, IMG submission 187563) | Freshwater lake microbial communities from Lake Michigan, USA - Sp13.BD.MM110.SN (SPAdes) (version 2) | ecosystem: Environmental > Aquatic > Freshwater > Lake | place: Lake Michigan...
TTTCCATATTTAATATTACGTTCTCATTTGTCTTATAATACATTTCTCCATTTAACTTTAACAACTCCACCTCTAACAACACATCACTCTCATCACACAACGCTTTCGTCTTTCGGGGACGACCTCTGACATTATACTGTGTATAATAGTTTCCAACATTTTGTTATGCAGGGTCTCATTGAACTTCTTCTATAGGGTCTCCTATAGGTTCTCTAGAGTTTCCTGTAGGGTCTTCTACTTCATTGACGGGTGGTTGTTCTCCAGAGTTTCCTGTAGGGTCTTCTACTTCATTGACGGGTGGTTGTTCTCCAGAGTTTCTTATAAGGTCTTTAAGTCTAGTAATTCCTTCATTCATATAGTGCTCGATAGCGAGAATATCATTTGTTGCGGAAACGATACGAGCTTTTTGCTCGTTTCGTTTCAGGCGGGGCACATGATAACCCCTATTGGGGTCGCGCCCTCCTATTGGGCACATGCCACCAACAGGAGCAGCCGCGTACTCAGTCCAATGCAAGTACTTCCACCCTTTTGATTCAGTTACAAGAGTTAATGCTGTCCTCCATTCCTGTACTAACCTGAGTATTTCTCTATAGTTTCCTAAGATATGTGTATTTTCTTCTACATTATTTTTATACGCTAATAAGTCTGTTATTAGTCGAAATATCTTATTTTCGAAATATAAATAATAAGTAGATAATTTTGTATCATCCGTTGGGTTAGCATCACGGACTTTGTTTCCCATAGCTTTAAATTCTTCACTTTCGCTCTCCTTTAACTTTGTAGTCTTAGCATTATAAAATCCACATCTATCTCTATGAAAAATATCTATGCCTTCATATACTGAAATGAACTTGTTGGTTTTGTTTTCTTCTGAGGTCGCGTAATATTCTGTTAATAAATATTTTTCCAACCTCCAAAATTCATCTGGCAACGTGGTTCTGTATTCTTGAAGCCTTGGTATATTTGTTTTAAGATTAATCGCATGGTGTTCAACCAATTCTATTTCTGGATGTTTATTATGCTCTCTTGCTTGGCTTTCGCGCCATAAACGTCTTGCATCAGTAATTAAACCACCGCCGACTCTTCCAACTATCCCACTTCTCCTTCTTGTATTCATTTTACGCATCTTACGACTCCTTCTTGTATTCATTTTACGAACCCTTCTAGTTTGCTTAGTTTGCTTAGTTTGCTTAGTTTGCTTATAATATTTCCTAAAACTTTTATGACCTGCCATATATATATAAAATATATATAAAATATATATAAAATATATATAAAATATATATAAAATATATAAAATATATATTTATAAATGGAGTGTATAGAGTGTGTAATATGCTTAAATGATATATCTAGTAATGATCACTGTATTTTAACTTGTTGTAAAAATAACGTTCATATTTATTGTCTAAATGATTGGATACGAAAAAATATTTCAAAAAAAAATATATCAAAATGTTTTATATGTAGTCAAAAAAATGTTATTATTGAAGACATTGTATCATATAATAGAGATAACGAACTAGGAATTGATTATAGTACTACTAATAGTATTACTAACAATAATAATAATATTAATAACGAAATAGTGCTTTTTAATAATAATAATATGCTCAGCGTAGCATATATAGACAAAAGACTTTATTATTTATATATTTCAATAAAATTAATTTTTTTAATTTTTGTATCAACAATACTTCTATTAATATTATATTTCATTATTTAATAACGAATTATGGTCTAGGGTGCTTATGTTGTGGTTTGCTATGACCAGTATTATAAGATTTAAATACTACTGGGTCCGAACTTTTAGATAAATCACGGTTTTTATGACGCGTTTCACACATTAAATCATTCTGTAGAATTCCTTTAATATTCATTGCTTGATATTCGTGTGCTCCAGAGTCCATTTTTTGAACATTAAACTCAACATATTCTCCTTGGACTAAATATTTGTAAATTTCATCCTTTACATTTAACGAAGAATGGTGAGCAAAAATATCTTTCCCTTTAAAATCGCTCGTGTCAATAAAAGTAATAAAACCATAACCAGATTTGTTGTTGAACCATTTTACTTTTCCTACGTATTGGTTGGTGGCAGTATCCGCCATAGACATTTTATATATTAATAATATATAAACCCTTTATATTATTTTATTATATAATTATGTTTTGTAGTATTTGTAAAAAATACAAACATCCAAGTTTTTTATTATGTAAAAATTTGTATTGTAGCAATCATGCTAAATTGTTATATAATATTTCGGTTTTAACTATTCAAAAAATATATAGAGGACATAAGGTAAGACGAATTTTAAAGAAAATTTATTTTAAATTGCCGAGAGATTTACAAGTATATATATTAAATTTTAATTGTATAACAACAAATAAAACCAGAGAAAATGATTGTTCAAAAATAAGAAGCACAATTGCGCTGGCAACACATAAAATTAATGATTTACATAATCTCTCCGTCAATAAAATAACATTAACTGAAGTTAATAAAATATTAAAAATACTTATAAAATACAAGAATTATATAACTAATAACTGGTTTAATTATTACAAATATTATTTTAGTAATATTTATTCTTTGTTGCTAATATTATCGGAAGTGCAAGAGTTACCATATACGTTTGCTTTTTTGGTATCTCATATAAACAATGATATTTACGAATCACTAGACTTAACTTCTAATTTATTAAATAATGATTTTAAAGAAAGAGCAAAAGAGTTATTGCAAAATATACCATTATTTTTAAAATGAGAACACTATTTTACTATTTTAGAAAGTAGTTCGACAATATAATCATATTTGGGTTCTTGATTATATTTTAGTCTTCTAATATAATTAAATAACCTATTTATTAATTCACAATTAATGTTTTGTATATTTAGTGTATGTTCCATTAAATATGTAATAGTTATGTTCTTCTTTTCATATGTACTAAGTCCATCATAGTATTTATAGTTGTCGTTGCTTAATAACAAATATAACAATATATAAAATATTGACTCAATATCATCTCGTCTTGAAGGTTCTATTAGATTTATAACATTTAAACTTGAAAAATTAATTGAACCAATTAGTCCTTTTATATTGGTTTCTTTGTTATGAACACCAGAGTGCCTATAGATTTTAGCAATACCAAAATCTATTATATATACTTTATTGTTGGAATCTAAACATATATTTGTTGGTTTTAAGTCTCTATGAAGTATATTAGTTTCATGAATAGTTTTAATAATAATAATTAAAGACTTTATAATTACTATACATCTCTCAAAATAGTATTCATTATTATAATATCGTACTTTATAATCAGCAAGTGTCATAGCATATAAATTTAATACCATATACATAACATTATTATTTTCAAATACATCATAAATATTTGATATATTACTAATAGATTTTAGTTGTTTGTATATTTGTAATTCATATTTTATCAAGTCTTTTGCTCCATATTTTAAAGCATACAATTTGTCATTATATTTAACCTTTAATACTTCACCAAATTCACCATTGGATATATTAGATATTATTTCATATTTATTTATTAACATGAAAGTGGTTATTAAATATAAGGGTTGTATATTTTTATGTCATTTATCATTTATCATTTATCATTTATTATTTATCATTTATCATTTATCATTTATCATTTATCATTTTCATTTTTATCATTTTCATTTTTAGTTTCTGTTTCATTTTTATCAGTTTCATTTTTATCAGTTTCATTTTTAGTTTCTGTTTCAATTTCGTTATTAACAATTTCACTATTTGTGTCTATTTTTTTTATCATATTTAATTTTAAATTATTTTGCTGTAACATTTGTATAAACAAATCAGGTATTATTGCTATACTGCTTGTAAATGTTCTATAACTGTTTAAAAAAACGATTGTGTTTTCTTCAAGAAATTTTATACTATAAAACCAATAAGGCGGTATTATTAAAACTTGATTAGCAGTTAATAATACTCTTAAGAATTTAGCCTTATGGTAATCATTTTTATAAATTGGTTGTATATTATTAATATCAATAGAAGAATAAAAATCCAACAATTCATAATTCTTTTTTACATGTAAATTTTTATAATATTTTGGCGGACATAAAGTAACCTCTATTTGTCCGCTGGATAAATATAATATATTTCGTGAATTAATACTATATTTCAGTTTGCTAGCACTATTTTTTCTCCCCATTATAATATCATAACTTTTATTACATATATTATATGGTCTAAAGAAACTATCATTTGAAGATAATACTTTTTCTAGCGTTGTTTCATCCAAAAATTCTTTATTATTATAACTTATATAATTATTTGAGTTATCGCTATTTATTATAGATTCAAATTCTTCCATTTTTATTTTTAAAAATGAATCAGTTTGCTTATTATATAAATTTAGGTCAAATGTTGGATAATTAAAAGTTAAATAGTCAATGGTTATATTATTTACTAGTGTATAATTGTTTAATAATAATGGTTGTTTAAAATTATTTATGTCCTCAAATTTATCTTTAGAGAGATTTTCAATCTCATATACTTCGAGATAACTACTTGTTTTAATATGATTATATACATGAACATATAAAAATAATACCACGCAAAAAATTAAAAAATTTATAGTTAACTGCATTAATACTTAACTACATATTATTTATTTTATTTAAACATAATTTATAAAATAAATATTAGTCTTATAATTAATTACTCACTTTATTCTAACTTATTGTTCTTTATTTTTTTCTTCAATGTGAGTTTCTTGTATTGATTGCACATTAGTTAAATTGATTTCTTCCATATTATTTACTTCTAATATATTTTGTAATTGAGTTTCGTCTATAATTAACTCATGTGAATTAATTATAATTTTGTCATCTTCTATAATTATTTCCTCGTCGTCTAAAACCGGTTGCTCATTTGTTAAATCTATATGTAATTTTTGTCTATCATTATTCATACTATTCTCATCTTCGTCTTCGCCATATTCTTCGTCGTCATAACGGGTATCAATATTTATTTTACCTGCTTCTCCAAAAAATTTATTTTTCATAAAAGATTGTAGAAACATTTGTGTTGGGTCATATGGTATTTGATTACATTGCTGAACATTACATTGACCAGCATTACATTGACCAGCATTACATTGCCCAGCATTACATTGACCAGCATTACATTGCCTTGTATTTAAATCGCTAATTTTATCAATAATTTCTTCAATCTTTTCGTTGCTTGCTTTAACCTCGTCCTTCATATTAATAATCGAAGTACATGTTTCTAAAGCAATTGTTTGATTTTTTATTACCAAAAATTTTAAATCATTTAGTTCTTTGATTAATGTATCTATTTTTTCTAAATCCAAACCAGAATGACTAATACTTGATAGATTTTCTTTAATATTTACCATATCAATCATCTTAATAGTGTTGTCTTTGAAAGTATTAAAATTCTCCTGAATTCCTTTTTTAAATTCATCAATCATAACATTTTGAATAGTTGAATTAGTATGAATACTAGTTTCGAGCATCCGTAATTTTGTTTCAAAAGAATCACTTTCAATACGTGAATTTGGTACTGAAGTCTTAATCTTATCTAACTCGTTAGAAAAAGTAGCTAGTTTGGCTAACATCAACTCATTAATTTTTTCCTCCACAACATTTGTTATATACTCTTCACTATTCAATTCAATCACAAGTGTCTCTAAATCTTTCAATTTATTATCGTGTACTTGTAATATTTGTAAAGGTGTTAATGATTGTGGAGGAGGTAATTGTTGGTTTGAAGCATTTGGCGAGTCTTGTTGTGTTGTTTTTGTAGAAACATTTTGAGACGCTACAGGTGGTTCGTTTGTTGTTCGTCTTCTTCGTGCCGAAGCTAATGCTGCTGTAGACATATTTACAATATAATAATAACTTTTTTTTAAACCTAAATATTATTAATATTTATAATATATAAAAAATTATAATATATAAAAAATTATAATATATAAAAAATTATGTTTGGTCAAAAATATTATAATCTATAAATAAAACTAGGGAACCATGATATATTTTAACGGTTCGTGGTGTTTATAATTACGGATAATAAAATCTTCTTCGCAATAGTCTTCTATATTTTCTCTCATGTTTATAATTTCCAAACTAGGAAATTCATATGGTTCTCGTTGTAATTGTATTTTTATATTTTCAACATGCTCCTTATAAATATGACAATTGCCTTTATGGTAATTAAATTCATAAGGTTCTAGACCACAATGTTTTGCCAATAAGTGGGTTAAAAAACAATATGAGGCTATATTAAAACAAGTCCCACAGGCTTCATCATTTGAACGTTGATACATTGAACAACTTAATTTTGTATTGTTTGTAACATTAAATTGCATCATAATATGACATGGGGGTAGCGCCATAATATCTAATTGACAAGGATTCCAGGCTGTTATAATCATTCGCCTAGAATTTCTTTGTATAGGGTCTTTTAAACACTCAATTACTTGTTTTAATTGGTCAATACCTTTATTAGCATAATTAGTATTACAATTAATATATTTAGCATTGTAATGTCGCCACTGAAAACCATAAATTGGACCTAAATCGTCTTCACTATTATTATATAAACCACGCTCATCTAAAAAATTACGCGACCCATTTTCATCCCATATATGAACGTTCTTTTCTTTTAAATGCTTATTATTTGTATCTCCTTTTATAAACCATAATAATTCACGCAAACAAGTTTTCCATGCCACTTTTTTTGTAGTAATTAGAGGGATTTTATTATTTTCTAGAGAAAAATGCATTACCGAACCATAAACAGATAGTGTATTTCCATTTCTTCCAATAAATTCAGAATTAGTAGTTAAAATATCTTCTAATAAATTTAAATATTGATTTTCTTCATGATACTTATTGTTTCTATATTTTATTGATTCACAAGATTTCCTTAACATTTTAATAATATTAGTAATAAGTATTTAATATTTATTAAAATATTAATTGGTAAAAATATAAAATCTTTTATTTAGGTAAATATAATTTATAATTATTATTTTTTTAATTTATATATATAATAGTATTTATGACTGTGGAAGCAGATTTAGACAATATTAGTGGAGGAAATAGTGCTTTAAGTCCTTCTGGATTTTTCAATTATGTTTTTAATTTTGATAGCGACAACAAAGCAGTATTATTAAATATGTTTCAATATATTTTATTTGCTTTAATACCTGTTATAGTATTATTAAAACTAATTAAAGAATATATACCAGAAGATGATGACAAAAAAGAAAGCATTGAACTAATAATAGAAATTGTTATCCAATTAGGTGTATTATTTGTTGCTATGTATTTAATTGATAAAATTATTAGATATTTCCCAACATATAGCAATGTTCCTTATAGTAAATATAATGAAATAAGTTTCATAATTCCCACATTGGTTTTAATAATGACCATGCAAACCAAATTAGGTTCAAAAATAAATATATTATATGATAGAATACTTGAAATGTGGAATGGAAAGAATCCATCAAGAGGAGGAAATAATCAAGGAAATATTAGAGTAAGTCAACCAGGAATTCATCAAGTTAGTAGAGCAGACAGTCTTGATAATACGTTAATAGCACCACGAGTAAATCAATTACCGCAGCAAAATAATATTTCTTTAATTGATTCGTTACCTAATATGATGAATAATGGCGGCGGAGGTGGAAACAATATGCAAAATCAGGCAATGCAAAATGCTTTTATGGATTCTATGGAACCTATGGCGGCCAATGGAGCATTAGGAGGTGCTTTTGGGTCTTCTTTCTAAATATAATATTTTTAAATATAATATTTTTAAATATAAAAATATTATATAAATTTGTATTTTAGTTGTGGATTATACCTATTATTCACCCACACCTGGAAGAGGAGGAGGAGGAGGAGCTTCAGTAGTTGGCGCAGATTCAGCAGTTGGCAGAGCAGCAGCAGCAGTTGGCACAGTTTCAGCAGTTGGTATAGCAACAGCAGCAGTTTGCACAGTTTCAGCAGTTTGCACAGTTTCAGCAGTTTGCACAGTTTCAGCAGCAGCAGCAGTTTGCACAGCAGTTGGCAGATTTTCACGACTAGACTCGGTAGTTATAGCGCCATACGAACGATCCTTTCCAATTTTTTTTGTTATAGCGCCATCTGAATGGTCCTTTCCATTTTTTTTTGTTATAGCGCCATCTGAATGATCCTTTATTTGACCCTCAGAATTCTGTCCAATATTTCGTAATAAAGCAGCAATATCTATTTCTCCTTTGCTATTTTTTAGATTAGATAATGCTTTTTTCAACTCGTTTTCTAATGCGTCAATATCTAATCCTCCAGGAAGTCCCTTACCAACTTTAATAATTGTCTTTTTAACTGCGTCGAACGATAATGGAACAAGTGATGTTGCTGTAGTGGTAGTATACATTTCAATACCTTTAGAAAGAACTGGGTTAATATCACGAAACAATTTAATATTAATAACCACCAATGCTATAGTAAGTAAAACAAGTATTATAAAAAATAGTATATTACCAAATAATACAAATCCTCTTTCAATATCTGTTTTTGATTTTTTATTTGGTTCATCACTACATTCGGTTTCTCTTGTTTGCCAAGTAGCAAGTAATACAATATTATTAGAAATAATATCTTCTATCCCTTGTAAAAACAATCGTGATATATAATATGATAATGATATAATCAATGCTACTCTCATTAATGGCCATTCGTTCATAGACATAACAACTTGAGAAACTACTTCACCAACATCCGGAGGCATACTACTTTCAGTGAGGTCTAAAAGTTCTTTTCCACTAACTGCACTTTTCTTACTTGGTTTTGTCGAAATAATACTTTGAATACTTTGAGCTACGCTACTAACACCATCTACTATCAATTTATAAAAAAAATATACTACTGTAAAAATTGATGTTGCTATTAAGAGTAAATGCATAAAAAAATCTACCAAATTTCCCCACCATGGAGCACTAAATGCTTCTTTGCTATCACTACAATGTATTTGATAACCGGCCTTAGATATACCGCAGAATATCGATGACATATAAGTTAAAACTATTACAACTATACTTGAACATAATACATGAGTAATAATAAATGGAATACTGTTATTTTCAATAACACTATTCATAACGTCAAAAACTTTTGAAAGTAGTGCTTGAAAACTAATGACGAAACCTCCGTCTTGTATTATATTCTTATCTTCAGCAAGACCATCAACAGGTGGTCTTTCTGCACCTTTGTCATCTACTTCTGTCGTTGGTTTAGTTTGGATATTTAGCGAACAATATGTAATATGAAATAATATTAACATATTAAGTAAAGTTGTTACTAAGTGAATAAAGCCATAAATATTTCTCGCAGTATTTTTAAATTTTGATCCCACAGCAAATGCTATTATTCCTATTATTCCTAATACAATAAATAGTAGTGTTACAATACTATATATAAAAGGCAAAGACGGATACAGAAAGTTTGGAATTTTATCAATACCAGAGATAAAGTCAAATATAAGCTTTAATTGATTGGACATTATAAACTAATATAAATATATATAATTATTTTTACTTATTAATCCCAATTAATACTTTCTAATTGTTTTAAATTGTCTTTCAAATTATTACAAGCACAGATTTTTTTTATAATTTTGTCATCAATTGTCTTCAAACTAACAGAACATGTTTTTAACAAATAAGCAAAATAATCTTGCTTAGCATCATTATCTTTAAAATCTGGATTTTCAGCAATCCAATCTTTAATCAATTTGAAATGGGCTTTGTTTAAATTATGTAGAGCTCCTTTTATTTTCGTTTTATCACTATCTTTTTCCCACAAATCATTATCTTTTATATATAATGTTTCACGCTTAGGATCAGTACAATGTAGTGGTCTTTCAAATAGCGACATTTTATTAATAGTTTGAATAATAGCATTACTTAATCCTATTTCTAATCCTTTGTTTTTTGTTAAATCTAAATCTTCCAAAGTTAGTTTTATTTGCTTTATAAAATCATTCATATTTATTGCGTTTTTACATTGTTCATTGAGAAAAACATTAATATTAAAATTCTGTTTTATATGTGCTGTATTATTTGTTATATTACCTATTTTAGGTACTATTTCAACCAGTTGTCTGTGTTGTTCTCCTAATTGTTTCTGTTGTTCTAATAATTGTTGTTGCTGAATTAGTAATAAATTTTTTATATCGTTGTTTTCAGATATTAATTTCATTACCATATTATGGTCAATATTATTTTGCGTAATAATCTGACAATTGGTTTCCTCAACTTTCGTGGTTATAACAACTTCAAAATCACATTTTTTTTTATGATTATATAAACTCTGATTATGTTTATATTTTTTACCACATTCACAGGAAAATATTTTATTTGTTGTGGGCGCGCCATTTATAAGTATTTCATTATTTTTATGTTTTAGCGTTTGTAAATGTCTGTAATAGTCTCCTTTTTTACACGTATTATAATCACATAAATTGCACCCAAAAAAAACAGAGTTTTTTGCGCTTTTTTTATAAGTCATTTATAAGTATATTATACTTATAATAAATTCTTAAATCCTTTTTTTAATTTCGCGCCAAATATAAGTATATTTTATTACAAGTCAATAAAAATCAGTAGTCTAAACCTATTCCAATACATACATCATAATAAATAATAATCTCTCACAAAGTTGCGCGAAATTTCGCAAAATTTATAAGTATTTTATAAGTATTTTATACTTATAAAAAGCGCGCAAAATCTTTTAAAATTCCAAAAAAAATTTATGGTGTGGTGTTTTTGAGCATACTTTTTCATATTTTATTACCTTAAAGGTTATAACAGACTTTTACATGTGTCAAATTTCAAAAATTTCATAAAGGTTTATAAAAATCAAAAATGGACATTTATAAATGTCCAAAACTCAAAAAAATTATCAAATTATATTTTACAAAAAATGAACATAGGCTATTTTATGGGGGGTCTAGGGCAACTTTCGCAATAATCAATAATATTTATATAAAATCTATTACAATAACTAGATCACTTCATATTTTTTAATATTTATATATATTAATAAAATAAGTATAAATATGTATAAAATCACGAAAGTCAATGAAGTATTCTTCTTATATTCCCTAAGAGCAAGTTTCATATTGTATATTATAATTTTATTAGGTGTTGGTGGTTTTGCGCCACAATATTTAGAACAACTGAAGTCATTTTTGCGTATATATATAGGTTCCTTATTAGTTATATATTATAATCCTATTACATATAGCGAACGTAAATTCGGGGAATTTGATAGGCAATTAGTATTCTCTTCGGGTATATTTTTATTGTTAACAAGTACAATAATCGCTTCTATAGAAAGTTATTTACAATACAATGCTAAAATGATTATAAGTAATACTATAAATGGTATAGGCGGTGATGTAATCAATAGTGCGACAAATCTCTTTAGTTAGATTTATAATTTCTTATTTTTTTTGTAAATTTTCGTGGTTTAAAGTCAAAAAATGCATCTATTTTTTTAATTAATGTATTACTAAAAACTCTTTTGTTACCATATTCTGTTTTTGATTTATTTAAATATTCTAGTTTAGAATTTTGTGTATTAGTAGTAATATAATTCATAAAATCTTCTTTAGACTTGTTTTTAGGAAAGTAGATGTTCATTTTATCATAAATCTTAGATGCCATGACTGAAAAATCAATATTATATGTATGTGGTTTCAACTTTATATATAATACATTTTTATTATGCATTTCAGGATGGTTTTGATCATCTAGAAAACATATTTGACTGTTTGGCGGCAAATGTGTACAATTTATAAAATCTTTGACAGACTTACCTTGTGACGTTCTACAAACTTCAACAATGTGTCCATTTACTTTAAATGCTCCGATTATTTTATCAAATAATTGATATTTTAATTTATAGTGAAAATAATTTTTAATCATATTAGCCCAATATTTTGGACCAGTATTATTGGTATATATCATAACATAATTACATATATTTTGCTGTTTTTTTTTCCTAATATTTTTTAAAATAGTTAGTATATTGGGACGTAAAAATTTAGGAAAACTATCAAGTATTTTAAAAAAAAGCATCTCACTAGTAGCATTAATATACTTTATAAATAATACCCAAAATACATATAACTGTGAAAAATGACCAAGAGTTTCATCTAAATCGAATACCATTACATAATTTATATTATTTGGAATATTTTTTAGTGACATAGGTGTTATAATATGTTATAATATAACATATTATAATTTTTCCATGCAAAATATTTTATTTGACACATATATTTAATATTTTCCAGTATAAATTATATAGGCTAAAAATAGACCAAAGAAATTCTTGGCAAAAAGATCTAAAATATTATATAAAATATTTTTAGCATAATAAGGTAAAGCAGCCACAATTCCATACAGCGACCAAAAAAATAGAAAATATAAGAAAAACATAAAACCACTATTATTTGTTTGAACAAAATTATGATAAATCATAGCATAGTATATAATAAATGGTATAAAACCAAGAATTACAGAATATAGCACAGGAATAACTTTTATTTCTCCCAAATAACCAAAAAGCAACATTGCCCAATTTAAAAGCAATATTGGTATAATAGTATTAGAATTAGTGGTTAAAATAGAATATAACGTCAGACCTTGTGTTTGATTTTTTTCTTTTGCATTAATAAATATTAAATACGCAATTAATGTAATAAGCATAGTGGGGGTTGTTAATGCCCAATCAAAGTATCTTTTTGGTGTTATATTATTAATTTTTAAAAGATTGAAGACTAACCATATGTAAAAAACTCCTTCAATTAATTGAACAAACAACTCTAAGAAAATTAACTCTTTTATTAAATTATACATATATGGTATTTCTGTAAAAATACTATGAATTCCTATTATAAGTGTTATTATTTGAACAATAATAGAAATTAGTAATGTATAATTCAATATTTTTTTGGAATTCATTACTATAATTATATATAAGTATACAAAAATATATAATCTAAAATATGATTTTATAAAAAATATATCTAAAATATATAATGAATCTAACAAAAGAGGATTATATTAATATATTAAATTATTATAATATTAAAATAAATTCAAACACCTCTTTAAGTTTTATAAAAAAAAAGGTTGAAAAAATAATAGCGCAGAAATTATGTAGTTGTATTAAAAAAGTTCCTAATCCAAGTAACAAAGAAAGTCGCGTTATTGGAATATGTAGTCATAGTGTAGTACAACGCAAACATTTAAAAATAAATGGATTCTCGTGCCAAAAAAGAATGATGTTAAAAACAAGCAAAACAAATAAAAATAAATTGACTAAAACGGTAAGTGGCAAATTACTTTTAAATAAAAAACAAACATTAAAACAAAAAATACACTAAGAACACTACACTAAAGCATAACCCAAGACAAACAAAGACTAGTCAAACTTACAAATGAGAGCATCTATTTGAAAAGGTAACAATGGTTCTTTGTTCCGCGTTTGAAAATGTCTCCAGGTTGAAGGTGTCGGTTCCTTATTGAAGGA
>Ga0209355_1001420_pt1 | contig 13604 bp, 22 predicted proteins | sample LauGreSBDMM110SN_3_FD_187563 | JGI IMG/M metagenome (GOLD analysis project Ga0209355, IMG submission 187563) | Freshwater lake microbial communities from Lake Michigan, USA - Sp13.BD.MM110.SN (SPAdes) (version 2) | ecosystem: Environmental > Aquatic > Freshwater > Lake | place: Lake Michigan...
TAACCCTGCCTCAAGGAACGAAAGCACACGGGTAGCAAGTGTGGAGTGAACTGGCTCATCAAAGACGTAGAGGTTGCCATCCTTGACCTCAATGCCCTCGTACTTGGCGTAGAGGCTCTTAAGACGTATTTCAGGATTCACAAATGAGATGAAAGCATCCCAGTCATTTACCTTGAATGCTTCTAAAGCATTCGTGAACAATTTGCTTCCTGCGTTGATTGAATAGGACTTGCCATCCAATACTACAGTGATGTAACCTGATTGTGGGTCAGGATTTACAATACGGGCTGTAACGGTCATAGTGTTTCTTTTTACCTTTATAACTGGAGCGATATACAAGTTTACCATATCTACAATCATCTGCAAGCCAAACTCGAAAAATAAATAGTGCAAACTCGAAAAAAATATTTTCTTGCATATATTTTTTAGGGATGGTATTTACCATCCCTTCGAAATTCTATCAAAAAAAAAGGAGGCTCGAAAGCCTCCTTTTCCTATTGGACTATTTGTTTTGAGGAAACCTATTAGTCCAATAAGCCCTCACTTTTCAGGTAATCTTGCGACTTAAGGTACTCATTGACAATATACCAGTACTTTTGGGTCTCAGATTCAGTGTAATGCGATGATTTATGCGAATATCCGAACAAATTACGCAATATTGGGTATTTTGCAAGGGTTTTATCCACTAGCTCGATACATTCATCGTGAATGTCAAGATACAAGCCATAACCTTGATTCTTAAGATACTTAACTTTTGAACCTTGGCTACTGATGAATGGTGTAAACTTGTAATACTCTGATAAGATTTCCTTAAGCCGGGTTAAGTCTCTATCAGTATCTGCCATATTGCGATTGAAGGCATATTGCCATTCATCTGATACATTGAGCGATATCAGATACTGGTTGAATTTCACAATTTCATCATCAGTCTGGTTGTAAAGAGCCTGTTGGATGTAATCGGTCAATTCAATCCAGCCATCACCCAGTTTGTCAATATCACAATACTTGACACCATAGATGTTGTCGATATTGATTCCCAATGTATGGACGTTAGCAAGCAATTCTTTGAACGCTTCCATCGTCTTAATATCTGTGCCATTAGGGTGTTTGGCAACAGGGAGGAACCGCTTAATCTCAACATAGATACCCTGTGAATTTTGGAGCGAAAGTGTGTTCGATTTCCAAGTGTTTCGCAAGGTGTTTTGATACGGGCAATAACTGTAGACTTCGCTTGTGGCAAACGACCCAGCAGATTTGCCCATAACCTTGCTGTATTGCAATGTTGATACATCGACAAAATTTGCACCCTGCCATTCTGGGTGATTGACAATTGAATCGCAATCAGCCTTTGATGCAAAACGCAAAAGGAATCCCGACCTCAGAGAATAACCAGAATTCATAATCCTCTGGCGTACTGAATTTTGAGGAACATTCGCATAGTAGGTGAAAAATGTTTGACCCTCTACTATGTTCAGAGATGATGAATTTTTGAATGACGAACGTGCATCATTTCGGATTTCTTCTATCTCCTTAATGGCAGGGTAATCTTTCCTGTAAAGTTGCATATTGGAATGTGTTCTATATGCTTTCCCGCTATAGATTGAAATCAGATTGAACACATCTCTTATCTGACTAGTGTTTTCGTATTCCAGAGCAAATTGATAGAAACTCTTACATTGAGATAATCGTTCATCAATTTGACCCTTGACTGTGGAATGAATCCCCTTCAATGCATCAAAGATAAACTGCTTGGTCTTTGTATTCATTTCCAAAGATTCACGGGATGCAGATGGAACAACACTGCCTATCGGGGCATAAAGCTTAACCTTTAGATTGCGGAAGCATTCTACACTCTTGTATTCATCACTCGCCAAACCCAAATCATCAATGTGAAATGGATAGTTAACATTGCCCATCCTGACACAAGATTTTTGATTGAATCCCCAACTGTGAATAGCATAATTTTCAGTGCTGACAATGAAAGACTTTTCGACCTCACGTTGCAACATATCTACAACCCGGTCATCATTCTTAACTATTGGTTGTGGGTTGAACTCTGCAAGGAACGAACCTGCTACCTCACGGAATTGGGACAGGTCGATAGTCTTAACAACGATATCAATTGCCAGACCAGTTTCAGATGTTGCTTCCTCTGCAATCTTGGAAATCTTGCCGATGTTGGTTTCATCAATGTAAGCAAGGTAGACAGACTTTACACCATTGTGATATGACGTGATGGTGAAATCGTTTACATAACAGAATGCAGACTTGCTACCAAGACCCAGCATTCCAACCTGCTCATTTGTCCCACGCTTGGTTGATTCACCGTATGAAACAAAGATATCGTACACTTCAGACTCTGACAGACCCTTGCCGAAATCACGGATGGTCAAAGAGTTTTTAAATGCTGTTGGGAACGACACCTCAATTGGTCGGCTTGGGATACCTGCATCAATATGTGCATCAAATGCGTTTGTGCAGTATTCACGGATGATGGCAAGCGGTTTGTTGCTATACAACTGGTTGCGGAGAATGCCAAAGATATGACCAATGTTGGACTGCTTGACAGTGAAGAATGCTTCGGACTGGATTCCAGATGACTGGACTTGGATTGTCGATTCTGCGATTTTCATAATAGGTTTCCTCACTAGAATATTACCATCTGTGTATATGGTGTGCAAGTCCTATTATTTAAATAAAAAAATTTGACAAATTTTTTGAGGTTTGGTGACTACCAAACCTATCATAGAATGTCAAATTATTTTTTTATCTGCATTTAAGCAAGAATAAGGACGTTATAAGAGCATTTAGTCCAATATAACGTCCTTATTTGAAGGTTTATGGGCTATACGCCCACAAACTGGTATTGTCTTGAGGTTTTTTCTTCCAATTGGTTTGCTCTAGCGTCAATAAGACCCCATCGCTTGGATATCTCTTGTAAAGATGAATCAATAGCAGGTGCAAGAATCTTACTTGCTAAGGTTTCCATCTCTTCACGGCTTGCGCCGGTGTAATCTTGGGCAGAGCGGGTCAAGCCATTGATGATACCAAAGGCAGACTTTTCGTGTACATCACCGTGACGTTCGTGCAAGGAATCCAAGTAGCCCTTGTGCCAGAGTTTACCCTGTTCAATGGTCATCTTTTCGTCCCTAGCCAACTGGGCAATTACAGCGACAGGGTTCGTAACCTTGACTTGCTTTGCATATCCAAGCAATGTCAACATATCATTGCCTTGTGTTAATGCAACCTTGATTGCTTGGGTAACTTGCAATTGAAGGTCTCCAAGGTCAATCTTACCCATGTGTCGTTGGTTGACGTTGATTTCTGAATTCATACGTCCCCATATCATACCGTTAAGGCAGATTGCCCTAAAGAGGAATGGAGAAATCTTGAATGTTGAATTGCGAATCTCGCTGTTCTTGAATGCAATGCCAACACCATAGTCTGAATCAGGTTCAGATTTCATATAGTCTGGCAGGAGGATGTTCCCAAAGATATCATCACCATCATTGAAGAGGTGAGAAGCAAGGGCATCATTCAAAGATGGAAGGGCATTGGATACCATTTCCATTGCTTCGTGATTATCAATCACGCCGTATCGTTCCGATACGATTGCCCGGACAACATTATTGCCCTCATCATCGTGGCGGATGCGAACGTTAAAAGTGCGCTTTTCCTTGCCCTTGTTGTTCCACAAGGTTTCACGTCTATCCAACTCTGCATTCATGTACTTGACCAAATCATCATTGTATTCACGTTCCTTAAGGAAGGAAATGATAGATGATGGCATATCTGCAAATACCCGCAAGGAATTCATGCCTGAATCGGTGAGAGGTGTACCATCAACCAAGGTGTCAACATCCTTAAGGCGGATATCTGATTCTGGCTTGACAACATCAACTTTGTTGGTTGATTGAGACTTGACAGTTTCAATGAAATTTGAAAGTGGGGTACACTGAGCTTGCCATTGCTTGGCTACATGGCGGTGTGATGCAGAGGATTGAAGACCAATAGCATTTACCCAATTTCCACTGGCATCTTGCTTTGCTACAGCTTCTTCACGGGGTTGAAGGGACTGGGCATTGGTGAAAACAGAGGTGTTTGGTGTTACCTTGACTGGTGCATCGTCCAGTTCAAGGAACGATTTAGGTGTATTCGACATAACGGCTTGGCTTCCTTATCAAACAATGTGATACTGAATATTACCATCTGTGTATACTGACTGCAACAAGTATTTAAAATATATTTTTGACTGCCAGGACTATCACACACACTTATTTTTGTCAAGAAAATAAAAAACTTGACAAATTTTAAAAGCCGGGGAAATCCCCGGCTTAAGAAAGTTCTTATATTTTAAATCTACCATCCACTAGGAAAGTCTTCTTCCTTGCAATAATAGTTTTGATACATATCAACTGGAGTAACACCTGAGAGAGGATATACTTTATCTGTTTGTGAAAGAATCCAAAATTCTCCCCTGTTAAGTTCAGCATAATTTTCAGCTGTAATCTTAGGAAGATTCTTTAAATAATCAGAGTTTGCCCACCAGAAATTACCTTGAAAGTGTTTAGGGTCTTCTACATAAAACCCACCAGATGCATCATTGTTTTCTAGTGCTTTGACGCATCTTTCCCACTCTTTGATAACATACAAGTCTAAGTATCTTACCCAGGCTTCTACATTCCTTTTAAGATCTGGATTAGTGTGAGATAAACCTTTAGTATGTAGATAAAGCATAGGAGTGTTTGTCTCATACTCGTTTGCTTTTTTAATCATAAGATTTAATGTATCTGGTTCGTTATTGAAAGACGCATTTGTAATAACGCTAAATTCAATCTTTGGATACATATCTTTTAAATCATTCAAGAATTCAGAGCTTGTCTCTACATCACCAAAGAGTGTTAGATAAATCTTGTTAGTGCTAGCATAGAGCCCTGAGTTTTTGAACTTTTTAAATTTATCTATGAGTATGCGTGAATAACCTGATTTTAAATATACGTGAAAGAAAATGTCCATATATATTTTTTTACATTATTCAGTAGAGATTATCATAGGAGTTCTAATTCCTAGATATCCACCAGCAATATTAAAATCTACCCATTCAAAAGCGTCTATTTCTGCTCGGTCTTCAGTGATTGGATTTTCAGTGTCAGAGAGATATTCATTTTTAAAATGTTCAACAAGCTTCTCATATGAGTAGATTGCAATTTCCACCCATTGTGTTTCTCTAATTACTTTAGCAGTTCCGACAAGAGCAGAATCGCAACCATCATATGTAATTGCTCCCTCTAGTGTTTCAATATACTCTCGGATAGTTTGTGTTTCAGTCATAGTATTCTTCCAAGTCTTTCGTATCAATAGCAATAGGTTCAAAACCTAACTTCTTAGCTTGATGTGCTTTGAGAGGTTTTCCGTCAACATAAACGGTTGGATATATCTTGATTTGTTTGCCATCTTTAGTCTCAAAAATGCTGTCTCTAACGTGTTTGATACTATCTGTTTTTGAGAAGATGCATTGGAAGGATAATGTCCAATCGCTTTTAAATCCATCAAACTGTTCGCCATCCCAGGAGTAATCGTCGTGATTAATCATATTATCAAAACGATATTGTGGTAATGAGAAATCTTCTTCTAATATAACATTGATGCCGTCTACTCTGTGACGTCTTAAGAACAGTCTCAAATCACCGTCTTCCTCAATGTATACTTTATTACGGTCTCTTCGGGAAAACTTGCTGATGAGTTTTGAAATCTTGAGTTTGCGCAGATAAGGCAATGTAGTTTGAACATAACCGTGACGTTCTGTAATAAAGTAAGTAAATTTCTTTTCTCCCTTTGGAACGTCATTATCAAGCATAAGGGTTGGTGTATTCTCTTCAGGCATAACGTATTATATCAGATTGGCATAAGGGTGCAAATTATATTTTTTGTATTTTAAATGAGTAATATCTTTGATATTACTAAAAAATATCCCAAAGAATTTTCTTTGGGATATTTCTATTAGTCTAGGTTATCAGACCAGACAAAGGTGTGATAGATTTTAATACTGAAATCTTCACCCTCTTTATATTTCTTCTTATCTCTAAGGTAGACAACAAACCAACCAGCAGTTCCAACAGAGAAGTAAGTTGATTTGCATTGTTTACGGTTCTCTAATACACTCCTGTAAAGACTTTCAATTGTCTCTACTTCATTGAGAAATGTTTTATGTGGATGAATTCCAGTATATTCTCTAATGGCTTTTACTCGGTCTTGGTAATCGCAAAGATATTGGATTTCCTTATCTAATATCTTTCTTTCTTTATTTGTCATTTTGGCTTCCTTTGAAAGAAATAGTAACTTCCTACTTTAGAATGTTCTATGCCTATTGTATCAAGATATGCGAAGAAATCAAATTTACTTTTCTCAATTATATTAACTCTAGGGAAGTCTGGAATTTCTTCATTAATAAAATATACTTTACAGTGAATCTTGGCATTCTCTGATATGTAAGTTTTTAAAGATACAAAATTCTTAATCGGGTCCAGTGCGGTTAAAAGAAAAATACTAATTAGAGCTATCATAAAATTCCCTGTGCCTTTAGTTCTTTAATGTCTTGAATGATCTTAGCATTCTTTTCATTTTTTCTTCTACGGATTAATTCTTTAGCTTTAATAGAGCAAAGATGTTGACTCTTAAATCGGAATAATTCTATACCATTTTCTTCAGCTGTAAAATAATCATCCACTTGATATAATTGGATTGGATAGATGCTGGAAGATATATCAGACCTTACTTTTATTAATCTCTTCAATTGCTTCTCTTTCTGCTGCACGTCTAGATTGTAATGTTTTTAAAATATATCTAGCACAAGAGGTAGATGTTTTAAGTTCTTTTAAGACATTATCATTCTGGTCCATTACTACATAAGAATTTTCTTTCTCATATAAGAATAAACCATCAGCCATATAGATAAATTTTTCACTCTTCAAAGTAGGCATCCTCATATTGAACGGGAAGAATGTTGTGACTTTTGAAATTTTCATCTGTTAAGATTATTTCTTTTTCATCTGTCCAAAGACCAGCAATTAAAGAATATGCCTCATCACCAATTTTAAAAGAGTAGATTTGATTCTCGAAATCGTTCTCATACTCTGCATTATCAGGAACAAAGATAGTGCCTGTGATTGTAAATTTTAATTCTTTCATTACTCTGCATCCTCGAAATAATCTGATTCAATTAGAGAAGAAGATTTTAATTCTTCTACAATGGATGGGTCTTGATACAACCCTCGCATAAAAGCTCGAATAATTAAATCTTTTGTTTCATCATCATACTCGCTCGAAAGTTCATCTCTCAAACGGTCACTCATTGCTCGAATCCACTTAATGTTTTCCATAGCTGTATTATATCATCTCTAACATAAAAAAGGGGAGACTCGAAAAATCTCCCCTCGAATATTTTAGTCTTCTCCCTCGATTTCGCCACATAAGACAATCCGGCATATATAACCAGAGTATGTATCAAGAGCGGGATGTAACACTTCGTCTATATAATCTAAAGATACTTCTGGGTTATATTCATTTTTAGAATGTACAGCAATTACAACTTCAGTGTCTTTGCTGTACTGTTCATATTTTTTATCTAACTCTTGAAGTTTTAAAATTAAATCTTTGAGTGTCATGCTTCTTCTTCCTCGAAAACTTCAGACCATTCATTCCATCCGCCCCATTTACCATCTACAACAGCAGAACGGAAATCTTCATATGAGCAAGTAAGTTCAGTAATTCCATTGCGACAAGTAAACTCGTAATGGTCATCATTCTCAATACTGCCTGCAACTAACTCAAAAATTGCTTCAGGATACAATTTAGATAACTCTTCGACAAAATGTTTCGGAGTACCCCAAGGAGAGTTAAAAGAATAGACTATTGTATTGAAGTGTGATAGTTCTTTGGATTTGCAATTAACTGCATCCCACTTAACACCCCAATTATCCATACACCAAGAATGCCAATCATGATAGCCAGTTCTCTCGAATGCTTTGATATTTTTAATTATACTTTTAGCACGTTCAGCATCCCACTCATCACTAGAGAGAGCAATAGACTCAAGTGTAAGAAAATTCGTACCCTTGCTCTTATTCACTGCATTAATAAAATCACCTGGAGCAATGTGAGGAGATTGTGTGTCTACCAGTATTTCAGGCATAGGCAAGAAAGAATTATAAAAATTCTTTTCGTCTACCTTATTTTTAAAAGATTGGAATTCTTCACTTGTCTCGAAAATACAAGTGAGTTCATTCATTACCCAGTTTGGCATTTGTTTTGGCTTCTTTCTCGTACACTTTAAATGTACAGGATGTTATATCACTTGTAACAGTGTATTGCCAGTAATTAAGGGATATATTTCTCTTGTAGAAATCATATCCCTTATAGCTCTTATGATAAAAATTAAATGTTACTTGGTCCCACTCTAAGTATTTAATTTCTGCAGAGAGTTGTTTTGCTGCACTAGTCTTCAAAAAATTCTGCATCATCATAGCGTACATTAGTTATGCTATGATTTTCCATTTCCTCGAATTGATGAACAATATCATATCCACCAGCACCAGCTTCAGCAACAATACACATTTGCAGCATATACATTATGTCATTGAATTCTAATGCATATAATTTACCAGCGACGTCATAATGCTTTATTGCATCGTCAGGTATTTCCATTGTACCTGTAACTTTAAAATTGATTTTCATATTGGCCTCGAAATATATTTTACCATATGGCTTCTAGAGAGGGGGAAAACAATGTCGTTTTCCCCCATTTATTACAGGACAAGAAGCCAAAATCATCCTGTAATAAATCTTTTAAAAATCAAAGTGTAATTGGTTCTCTAAACAAGAAGACCAATACCTCGAATTGTTATGTCCTTGTTTTACATCCCAATAAATGCATCTGGCTATATAATTGGGCGCTTTCATTTTCTCTGCTCGATAGTGCCATTTACGTTCGCCTTGTTCATACTCGGCAACATCTTTAGCACTATCTTTCTTATATCCGTTTTCATTCATTCCTAGTAAACGGAGCATATGAACATCAAGACAAACTGCTTGGCATTTTTCTGGATAGCATAACTCTAATGCGAAACTAGTTTTTGCTAATCCAATCCCCCATAACTCAAGGGAGAGACGATTGCGAAACTTAAACCAGTTCTCTCTGTTAGTCTTTTTAAATCTTTCAGGATTAGCCCAAAACTTACTCGAAAAGTCCCAGATATAATTGGTTCGTTGATTGTGACAACCTGCTTTACCTATATATAATAAATGAGCAAGTTGGTCTTTATCACCAATCCAAGACTCGAAATTTTTAATATGATTGTATGCACGAACATTGCTTTCCCATGTAGTATGGATAGATGTATATGCGAACAACCATCTTTGGAAAAACTCTCCATCTGTCTTTGGAGCAACGTTATTCCAATACTCTTTATATAGATTCACCTTATGGGAATCAACACTTTCTAAAACACTCTGATAGGTCATTTTGGCTTCGACCCTTTCTATTGATGACTTATATTACCAGTCATACATCGTAAGGTCAACATCAATTGTGTATTTTGGAGATATTTTTTTCATATCAAGCGAGTATTTTTCGTTTCTAAGATTTCCATTAGAATTGACCATACCCTTTTGAAATCCATCTAATGAATGTACGTTAGTTTTATCTATTGAATAATAATTAACATGTGTAAGATTAATGAATACTTTTCTTACCCTTGAATTTTTATTTTCTAATTCGGCCAGCTTTACATATTTAGACTTTTCGCCCTTTATACTGTCGTGCCAAATTTTAAATTCACCAGATTCATCAAAGACTGGATTTCCAAATAAGACAAGCAATCCAAAACTATTATAAGTATCGATTGCCTCATCCATTGCTAAACAATCATTGAGAGGGATACGTTGATTGTGTTTGCCTTTAGAGTCACAATTGGAATGAAACTTAACATCAATAGGTGTATTACTCGAAATCCAATGAGCATCGAAAGTAGTTTTATTAATAGTCTTACCTGGAATAATAAAATGATTTTCATTATATGTTTTAATAACATATTGTAAATAAAAACCAGCCCATTCCATTTGTTTCCATTGGTTATAGTTGTTCTTTTGCATTTCTAAGATGGCTTCTTTCCCATCCCATTCGCAACCAAACAAGCCCAAATAGTATTCTAGTTCCTCTTTTTTCATAGCACAGAATTCCTATGTGTATCATATAACTTTTTAGCGTATGATGGGGATATATGAGTATTTAATTTCATAACTAGTTCAGGAAGATGCTTGACATTTTCGTTTATTGTTCCAGCATTCAGTTTGCCCACTTTATTAACTGTTTCAGAATGCTCGATTTCTTGGACAATATCTTTATCTACTATGAACTTTGGTAGTGGCATAGTTTTAATTGTAGTATCGCTTATGCTCATTCCGCCATCCATCACTCTCCACCACCAATAAGAGAAAGATGAATTTAATAATATATATGCATAATCTAAATCGCTTTGACTGCGGAAATATAACTTCCTCATTCCTGTACGATTTAAGAATGTTTTAGTTGCGGATAAAAAGTATCTTGGAGTGTTAGGAACATATAATACAAAAGATGTTTCCTTTTTAGACAGTAAGAGATCTAATGTTTTATATCGGGATACTTTTTGAAAATAGAAGAGTAGTTTGCAGTGAACCTTAGGAAAAATCTCTTCACTCAAATTAGCATCACAGAGAAATCTTTTTGCTTTTAAAATAAACCTCTCTCGCTCTTCACTCTTCCATCTTAGTAAACTTGTAATCTGTCTATCGCCTGTTTTTTGGGCTACTATAATTGCTGCCCGAGTAGAGTTAGCAGTGTTTGAGTTTTTACTGCCAAACTTGATTCCTTTAAAAACATTATCTGGCACATTATCAAAACACAATATTCTCAAGCCCTCGAAATTGTCTAATAGCAATTTTCTAAGTGGTTGATACTTCTTGCCATTAGTAAAAGTTTGAGGAGTAATGCTGATGAAGCCTTTAGAGTTTTTAATTATCTTCTCAAGGAAGTAAACGAACAAATCACCACAAGATGAAGTTTCGAAATCTTCATATGCCTTAACTGATAAATACGGGGGATTAAGAATACTATAATCGAAAGTTGGAATCTCATCTTTCAAAAAGTCTAATGTAATAAATTTATCACTAATATCAAAATATAAATTATGATTATCTTTTTGAAATGCTAGTGTCAAGATTGTTCTAGCAATCTTAAGTGCCAAGCTATCCTTATCTGTTAAAATTATATTATTAGATAAGAACTTTTCTGGCTCACTCGAATTTTTAATTAACCAATAGGAAAGATTACCAACTCCAGAACAAGGGTCTAACCAAACTCCAAGTGGGAACTCAGCAGCATAACTTGACATAAAGTTGGCAAAATCATCTGGCGTAAAATATTGTCCAGATTCTTTTCTTGATTCTGGATTTACGTATGCTAAGGAATATTCGTATAAGACACCAATCTCACCAACAGACAAGCCTTCAATGTAGTTTGTCTCTAATACTTTTGCTGACTCGAAAAATTCATCATTTAAAATATATGAAAACTTACTATCTAAACTGACAATAAGAGTTTTCAATATAGATTGCCAAGTCAGTTCAATACCATTCTCGTCTAACAATTTATTTAAATCTTGAACGGAATAAGTGTAAAGATTATTCATACAGCGGCCTTAATTTGGGATAAAACTATTATATCAAACTTTAAGCGAACAATCAAAAGATTTTTTTCTTAACCTCGAAATAATGATCATGAATTTTATTATATAATCGCTTTGAGATTATTCTTGCATCAACGCAGCTCTTATCTTTAATATTATAATATGATATAATACATGTAGGGCTATTAAAATGATTAGATATATGTATTTGAGTTTTCTTATCTTTTAAATATAAGACTCGAAAACTTGGTGCCTCTAATTTGCCGCAACGTTCATCAAGCTTATATAATTTAAAAAGATTGCTCGAAAAGGTGGCTTCGTCTTCTTCTTCTATTAGTTCTGGATATAGAGTACTCATTTTAAAAGTCCTAGTAATCTTTCTATTACAGCTGCAGGCACGTTTTTTAAATCTAATTCAACGTTTACCATTAAAGACTGTTCTCCAATTAAATCTTTATTTTGATATTCTACTTTTTGATAATTAGCTGTCTCAAAACTCTTTAATAATAATTGAAATAATAACGCAGCTTCATCGTCATTAAGAATTTGTGCTAGCGCTTGAATCTTCTCTTTCATCTGTGAATAAATTTAATACCTTATAAATAGTAGTTAGCTCGAAATCTTCTATGGTAGTTGATAAATCTATTTTATCATCTTCCCAGGCCTCGAGTAAGTTTGTTAGTAATGTGATAATATTATCTGATTCAATTTCATTTAAAGAATCAGACAGTTGTAAGAATTTTTCTTTCATTGAGTCTCTTTAATATATCTAATATTGCGTAGTCTTTATTCTTTAATTCTACATCAAACAGTACATCTTTATCATAATGTATTGGAAGACGCTCAGCCATATCACTGTGAGCTCTAGTTCCATTCTTACCTTCTGAGTAATGGAATATAGGAGCACAATTCCAGGTAGAAAATGCATCGAAAAACGCATCCTTATGAGAAGTTCCGTGATTCAACATTTCGTGATGCAAATTATCAAATGTAACGGGAATTTCACGCCTATTATAAAAATATTTTTTAAGATTAGATACAGTCCAAGTATTGCCAGTATCGTTGTTCTCTAATACTAGTCTACTCTTTACACTTTCAGATAAGCGCTCGAAATTTTTAATAAACGTTCCTGATAAATCTTCTGCATCTCCTTCTTTACGTATATGTATATTTAAAGGATTGTAATGGGACCTACTTAAATCTAATCTATCAAATATTTCCCCGTGCATTTCTAAATCAATTAGGGAATGTTTTATTTTAACATCATCATCAGAAGTAAGAGTTATATATTCACTAGGATGCGCACTAACTCTAATACCTGTTTCTTTAATCGTATGGGATAAATCTTCTATTGATTTGTTAATAAGATTATAATTTGGCAGATCTTCCAGGGCCAACATAACTTCAGGATGTTTTATTACTGGAGTTAAATCGCTCGAAAGTCTATATCCCTTAATGTTGTTAGCTGCACAATGACGAACTATTTTCTCTGACACAGTAAAATTATTAATTATTATCCCTGACAGCTTCTCTAATGATTCGGATCTTTCTTTACCTGAAAAAGATTTATAAGTCATTGTTCGAAATTTATGGCCCTGTTCTGCCAAAATGTTCGAAATACAGCATAAGGAAAGATTCATATAAAGATGATATCATAAGCAGGAAGAAAACACTAATATTAAGAAGTTATTTCCTATGAACGAAGAGATTTTAAAAAAGCTCGGTTATAACTCTATTGCTCTCGAAATGCTTTTAAAAAGAGAAGCTCAAATTGATCCTAGAGATATTATAATGCCAGGAGAAGATAGATCTAGTATTCAACAAGATTATAGTAATGTTGAAATTGTATTAGAAAATTTAAAATCTCAAATTATTCAAATT
>Ga0209355_1001424_pt1 | contig 13575 bp, 11 predicted proteins | sample LauGreSBDMM110SN_3_FD_187563 | JGI IMG/M metagenome (GOLD analysis project Ga0209355, IMG submission 187563) | Freshwater lake microbial communities from Lake Michigan, USA - Sp13.BD.MM110.SN (SPAdes) (version 2) | ecosystem: Environmental > Aquatic > Freshwater > Lake | place: Lake Michigan...
AAAATTATAAATATAAAATTATAAATATAAAATTATAAATAATAAGTATAAAATATATAATATGAATCATAATCATCCTTTAATAAAAACAAGTCATAATTTTGTTTTAGACAGAAAGGTTTTATTTATTGATAGCAATGATAGGGATATTGAACGTTGGCCGAGTGCTTCCGAATTTGAAATAAATTGTCCTCAAAATTATACTAATGTTGAATCAATACGATTATCTAGTATTATGTTGCCTAATTTTTTTTTTAATATTAGCGAGCAATTGCGAACAAATAAAATTAGGGTTGACTATAGTACTTCCTCAACATTTACTATTATTTTAGAAGATGGTTATTATAATTACACTCAATTACAAAATGCTTTACAACCTAAATTTAAAGGATTAAATACTAACTTTGATGTTTCTTATAACTCAATTAATCGTAAATTCACTTTTTCAAATACGTCAATAGCATTTACATTTAGATTTGATTTACCTAATAACTATGATTGTGCTAAAGATAACTATAAAACAGATGTATATGCTCAACATAGTAATTGGGGCTTAGGTTATATTTTAGGTTTTGATAAAAAAAAATACACTTCTTCTAGTAGTACTATAGTTTCTCCCAATCCAAGTGATTTAGAACAAAATAAATGTATATATATTGAATTAGAAAAATACAATAAATGTGATGAAATTAAACCTTTCTTATATTACAATTATAATAATGCCAATTCAGGTATAGTGAATTCGGCATTTGCTAAAATTCCTATTTATCCATTTGAAGATAATAAAGGTTTAGTAAATGATGGATATTTTGAAAACATTAGTTATTATCAACCACCAATTGATAAAATAGCTAAACTTAAATTAAAATTTAGATATCATAATGGTATGTTGGTTGACTTTCATAATTTTAATGTTTCTTTATCAATAGAAATTAATCAAATTCGTAATGAAATGAATAATTATGAAGTTAGAAGTCCATATAAAGTATAAGTTAATTAGTTATTAAAGTTTATTTTCTCTAATATAGCAAGTTTCACATAATGGAATGTATTCGCTAGTTCCTATTAAAATTTGAAAATAACTATTAACAATGCGATGACTATAGCAAGACGCACCATTGCATTTTACGCATTTTCCAGTCATTTTAAATACACTTGTAGCTTTAACTAATAGTTCCATCATTGTGCCAAATCTCTCACGTTTATAATCCAAATCAAGACCACATAATATAACATTTTTTCTTAATGTTTCATTTAAATATAATACACTTGTATGTATTGACCCAAAAAACTGGGCTTCATTTATAAAAATATAATCTGCGTTTGTAATTACATCTTTTGTTACACTATTTTTAATAAAATCATCTAAATTTATAATACTATAACAATCAATTGCTAATCCATCATGTGAAATAATTTTATTTTTACCATAACGTGTGTCTAATTCATAATTAATAGCAACACAATTTTTATTTTGGGTCATTGCTTCATTATAAAGTTCAATTAATTTTGTAGTTTTACCAGAAAACATAGGTCCATAAATTAGAGTAATGCTGGGATTTGCATTAGATTCAGTCATAGTTATTATGCGTTTATTTATAATATTATAAATAATAACAATTTATAACATATTTCAATTTTAATTAACTAAATATATTTTTTATAAATAATAGTTATTTTTATATAAAATATTTACATATTATAGAAATGACAGATTGGAGCGACGATATTGATAAGGTATTAGATAATATTAGAATAAATTGTGTTATTTTGAGCAAGTTACATAAACAACGTTATTTTGAATTACAATCATCACTCAAATATTACAGAATGCCAGTGATTATATTAAATGGTATAAATAGCATATTTGCTGTAGGTCTTCAACCATATATATATCAAGGAACAATCTCTCTAACAAATTCATTAATAGCTTTAACTTGTGGTATAATAGGTAGTATTGAGTTATATTTAGGGATACAAAAAAGATTAGAAAATGATATGATCAGTCAGAGAGATTATTACCTTCTTTCAATCGATATATATAAGACGTTAAGTTTGGATAAACCTAATCGGCCCATACCCAGTAAAGATTATTTAGAAAAAAGTTATAATATATATACAAAATTGATTGAGAGTTCATCGACACTAGCAAAAGTTAAGGGAGATAAATTAATACCTATTGATTTACCATCAATAGATGAGGAAATTGTTATTACACCTCAAGCAAGTGGTGGATTTTGGACTAGACCGGTCGAGCAATCAATAGCAGGATAGTTTTATGAATATTCTCTCAAATATCAAAAGATGCATCTACAAGAGATTAATTCATTAAAAAATGATAAATGTTTAAAAAAAATTGATAACTATTTTTTTTATGAAAACATTAATCATTATATTAACACAATGACGGGACATAGTATTAACACAGAACAAAGTCAAGGATTTTTATCAACTATGCATACTATGATAGATGATTTAGATACTATTTCTTCCGCTATTGATGAAAATATTTATTTAAGGTTAGTAAATGGTCTGCAACGCTTATATACTATACATAATTCAGGATCACAAGCAAATACGAGTAATAACAGAGATACTCGGATCCATGAGCAACCTCAAATATTTAATGAAGAAAATAATATAGCCCAAAATATTAGTAGCGCGTTAATAAGACATTATGAACGTGTTAATGACATTAGTGGTATTCCTATAAATGCTTATCCTGTAAATAATCAAAACAATCATAGTATGCATTGGATAGAAGCGGCGCTCAGAGAAGGGATAACGCGAGCATGAGCTTTGTCGGTGAAATAGATTATGATGGCATTATTACATACGATTAAAAATTTAAAAATGATAAATGATAAAAAATGATAAAAAAATTGATAACTATTTTTTTGTAAAAACATTAATCATTATATTAACTCAATGACTGGACATAGACCTAATGCAGAACAAAGTCAAGAATTTTTATCAACTATGCATACTATGATTGATGATTTAGACACTATTTCTTCCGCTATTGATGAAAATATTTATATAAGGTTGGTAAATGGTCTGCAACGCTTATATAATATACATAATTCATCAATTCAATCACCTAATAGTGTTAGAGAACCTATGAATCAAAGAAATCAAAACAGATTACGTGAAAATTTTCAAGATAATAATGAAGTCGAAATCACTAGAATTCTAGCAGAACATTACGGCAGAGTTTATGATAGTAGTGGTGTTCTTATAAGTAACGAACCTTATCCTATAAATAGTGATATTAATGTTATAAATGCTAATGTTCTTAATAATTATGATGTTGAGCCAAATGTTATAAATGCTAATCCTAATGTCATAAATGCTAATACTAACAATAATGAAAACAATGACGCAACTAATCAGCAAGCTATCTATACTAGTTATGTTGCTCTTTATAGTAATGCGTTTGATTATTGGAATCAACCACAACATCGTTTTCAGCGCACTAATTAAGCAATTTTATAATATATAATTGTGGTTGTCATAAGTAATATTCCTCCCCATAATGTATCCATTACTACTAATAGTGGTGACCATTCTTTGAAAAAAGCATAATTAGTTGTTTCATAAACTCCATTTATAAGCACACCTAATAAAAACGCATCTTTAGGAGGTGCCCTTTTTTTTATAATAAAATAATATAATCCATAAACTAATAATATATAACATGCTATTGCCGATTTTATATTAACTTTTAATTCTGTTTTTTGAATATTAACTATTACAGGCAACATCAAATCCTTAAACACAAATAAGTATGTTAAATCTAATGCTAATAATATTATTCCGCTAAGTATTAATGCTTTCCACATTATAATATATAAAAATATTATTTTAATATTTGTATTTTATAAATGAGACAAAATTTTTTCTATTTATATAAAAAAAATAAAGCACTATTTGTAATATTTTTAATTTCCATTATAATAATTTTTTCATTTATAAATCAATCTATAGATTTAGAATAATGCGTTTATAAATAGTATAGTTATTATTTGGATTTTTATAAGTCATACTTTTCTTTTATCCATGATTTTAAAAATTCTAATGAGCAATTTTTATAATCATCATTAAATTCGCCCAATTTGAAAAATTGCGGTTTTTTCATAGTTGGTGTTTTATAAAATAAATAATCTCCAAATTTACCTTTTCTAATTGAAAGATCGTTTGAAATCTTACGAACAAGACTATTAGTTTCAGAGTCGCAATCTTTAAGTATAGTTAGTGCATCATCTATTTTAATTTCTTTAAAAGGTACGTTTATTTTTATTGTTTTGAGAGATTTGCGTAGTTGTCCACATTCTAAATAATAACCAAATTTACCATTTTTTAAATACACATTTTCATCATTATAAACTCCTAATAATTTAGTAGTTTCTTCATTTGTTTCTATTAGTTCTTCCAATTTGTATTCGCCGCTCTTAAGTTTTTCTATATTTATATCTTTCTTTACCCCATAAAATCCAAGAGTTCCGTCTTCTTTAGCAAATTTAATTATGGGTCCATTTTTTCCTATTAAATATGTATGTTTAGCATCTATTTTTATATTTAATTTTTCTAATTTCTCTCCATTTTCCAAATTTGAATCGCATTTGCTAATTAAATTATTGGAATTTATTAATGAAGTAATAAAACTATTACATTCATCACATAATTCATAATATTTCTTTTTCCCTTGTGCTATATTATCCAATTCATCTTCCATGGATTTTGTATAATTATAGTCAAATAAATCATTAAAATATTTAATTAAAAATTCTATTACAAATATCCCCATTTGTGTTATTACTAATTTATTTTTCTCATTTCCAAATTCTTTTGTTCCTTTTTCTTCAATAATGTTAGTTTCTAATAAAACATAATCTATAACTTCCAATTTTTTTCCTTCTACATTTTGCTTTAGAACATAATTTCGTTCTTGAATTTTTTCTATTAATGATGAAAAAGTTGATGGACGACCAATACCTTTTTGCTCTAATAACTGAACTAATCGCGCTTCGCTATAATGAGATTTTAATTCTTTAAGTGTTTGTTTACACGTAATCTTTTTATAATTAACTACATCTTCTTTAATATTTTTAAAATAATCATAATATTTTTCTTCTTCTTGTCCGAGCACTGCTTTCCAACCGAGAAATATATTTTCTTCAGCACAATACTTATATTGAGCATCGTGTGGCGCACTAATATTTATAACTAATTGTTTATATAGTGCTGGTGCCATCATACTTTCTAAACTATTTGACCATATTAATTTGTATAATTTTTTATGTTTTGCAGTAAATGTTTCTTCATTATCTACATTTTCAACACTAATACAAGTGGGTCGTATTGCTTCGTGTGCTTCTTGTGCGTTATTTTCTGAAGCATCTTTTGTTACTTTTTTTGATTTTTCATTTGCATTAATATTTGCATCTTTAGCACTATCTTTGTTTTGAATTAATTTATTAATTTCTGGATTAATATATTCAGGTTTATATTTTTCCATTATATAGATTTTACTTTCTTCAATAAATTCTTCACTATATACTTTACAATCTGTTCTCATATATGTAATATATCCACCTTCATATAATTTTTGTGCTAATTCCATTGTTTCTTTTGGAGAAATATGCATGCAATTGTTGGCTGCTTGCTGAAGTCCTGATGTAGTGAAAGGTATTGGTTGATTTTTAATAGTTTCACGTTCTTTTGCCTTAGTTAGCAAATGTTTATATTGTTTACTTTGCTCTAAGAAATCTTTTATACAATCATGAGTTTCATGATTTATGTTTAATGTAAACTGAATATTTTTGCTAGTAAAATAACCAATACTATTAAAACTTAATTTTCCAGGCGATTCTTTAATTTCTTTATAATTATCATATACTAGTCGTAGTGCTGGTGTCTGACAACGTCCTGCACTTAAAGCGTTTTTACTATTCGAAACTATATGTTTCCATAATAATGGTGACATAGTAAAACCTACAATTAAATCTAATATTTGACGACCTTGTTGAGCATAAACTAAATCTAAATTAATTGTTCTTGGATTGGCAATAGCATTTTTAATTGCACGTTCAGTAATTTCATGAAAAACTATGCGTTTAGTAGTTGATATATTTAATTTAAATACTTCGGCAATGTGCCAAGCAATTGCTTCGCCTTCTCTGTCATCATCTGTTGCTAATATAATTTCTTTGGCTTCATTAATTGCTTTACGCATTTTACTAATTTGAGATTTCTTCGTTTCAATAATATTAAAACTTGGTTTATAATTATTTTTAAAATCAATTTGATTTAAATTTGAGAGATGTGTAATATGTCCATATGAACCAATAACTTTATAATTGCTTCCCAAGAATTTCTCTATTTTTCCACATTTTGCTGGTGATTCTACTATTAATAAAGTGTAACTCATTTACAATTTATAAGATTAATAATTTAATAACCTAATTTCTTATTAAATTATTTTTTTATCATTTTTAATAAGTATTAATATTGCTACTATATAATTAGTATGTCTTGCAAAAAATTAATGTGTAAATATAAATTTGATGGTAAATCTTTAAGTGATAAATCCATAACTAGAAAATGGTTAAAAATAAATCATCCAGATAAAGGAGGCACTATTAATAGTGATGATTTTAATAAAATATTAGAATGCTATCAAAATAATGAATTTTGTAATTTGACGACATCTCCAACAAACAATCAAACACATCAAAAAAATAAAAGCGCAAAATATGCAAAATATAAAAGCACATTCAGAGCCACAAGAGCAAGATTATTTAGTTGTATGCGAAAAACAGCTAACTTTAGTAAAATTGTTGGTTATCATAAATTTGACAAGTCAATATATGATCCAAATAAATTAAATCTAGACTTAGCGGAGGCTTCGCCTAAAATGATGCAATTATTAAATAATATTAAAGAATTAGATGCTCAAGATGAAGTAAATCACGGTCATAAATTCAAACATTTCATATTTTCAGATGTAAAAGAAGGTGGTTATGGGGCAAAAATAATAGCATCAGCATTTCAAGCAAACGGTTACAATAATATAATTAAAGCAAAAAAAGGGAAAAAACAAAAACAAAACTTATATTTAGATGTTCAAAATTCTAATTATAAGAATTTTGCACTATTATGTTCAAATAGTATTTATGATGCCACTTTTACTGAAAAAATCAAAAGAGAAGTTTTAAAAACATTTAATGAACGTCCAGCAAATATAAATGGAAAAAATGTTAGATTAATAATTTTTGATAGCGGTTTTAAAGAAGGAATTGATTTATTTGATGTAAAATATGTTCATATTTTTGAACCATCATTAACTATTGCTGATTTAAAGCAAACAATAGGGCGTGCCACAAGAACTTGTGGTCAAAAAGGATTAGCATTTCAAGAAAATATTGGGTGGCCTTTATATGTATATAATTATTATTTAACAGTGCCAACTATTGTAAGTAGTTCACTATATACTAACAAAGCATTACTGTATGATGAGGATGAACCAAACGATGAAGAAGTAGTGTTATTTAAAAATATGGAAAAATATAATGATGCTACTTTAAATTATAGTACATATGATAAAGCAATGAATTCGTTATCAGAACAATTATATAATTTAGCACCTATGTTAGCAGTTGATTACGAATTAACGCAAAATATGCATAATGTTGCCGACTTAAATAATGAATTTATGGCTAGTGATTTTTATTTAATGGGTGGTGGTGCTAATAAATATAAAAATCCAAATGCTAAATCCAAATTTTTCAAAATAGATTATATTAAATGTAGTGGAAAATGTGGTAAAAAAAATACAAATGATATACCTATAAGTGCTGATTTTATGATATATGTATATAAAAAATATAAACATCCTAGCAAATTATTAACTACTAATAAATCAAACAAGCGTCAATTTTTATGTGATTATATGAAAAATTTGGACAATAAATATTGCTCTCAACTAAATTTTGAATGGGCAAAACGCTATACTAAAATTCCAGATATTATTGAAAATACTAAAAATTTACAAGCAATGAAAAATGAATTAAATGCTTTAGAATTAAAAATAGATGATGATACTAATGTTGCTACTAATATTACATATCCATTAGTGTTATATAAAGGCAAAAAGCATAACCAATCTTATAAATTAATTACAAATTCTTTGAACTCTAATAAATCTTCAAGAAAACAAAAATCTTCGCAATTTAATTTTACTAAAATGAGAGATTACATAAAAAAAACTTATTATAGCAAAGAATTTATTTGGGAAAAAATAGTTATAGAAAATAAATGCTTACCAAATGCTAATGCTAATGCTAATGCTAATGCTAATGCTAATAAAATCGAATTAAATCCAACACAAAAATTTATAACACATTATTTTACTCCTGATTCGCCTTACAAAGGACTTTTATTATGGCATTCAGTGGGAACAGGTAAAACTTGTACTGGCGTTGCAACAGCAACAACAAGTTTTGAGAGACAAGGTTATTCAATATTATGGGTCACGCGCACCACTTTAAAGAGCGATGTTTGGAAAAATATTTTTGACCAAATATGTCATACAATAATATTAGATGAGATTGAAAAAGGATTAATTATTCCTGATAATATAAATGATCGTAAAAAATTACTATCGCAAAGTTGGTTAGAACCTATGTCATATAAACAATTTAGCAATTTATTAGCTGGAAAAAACAAAATTTATGATATATTACTTGAGAGAAATGGATCAACAGACATATTAAAAAAAACTCTTATAATAATAGATGAAGCACATAAATTATATGGTGGTGATTTGAAAGCATCGGAGCGTCCAAATACGGAAGTTATGGAGAGATTAATAAGCAATAGTTATAAAGTATCAGGCACTAATTCATGTAAATTATTAATTATGACTGCTACTCCTTTTACTAATAGTCCTCTTGAATTATTTTCTTTAATTAATCTTTTTATAGAGCATGAGTCTGATAAAATAACCACAAATAAAGAAGAATTTAAGAAACAATTTATGACATCTGAGAATATATTAAGTACTAATGGAGTTAAACTTATAGCAAATAAATTAACTGGACTTATTAGTTATTTAAATAGAGAGAAAGATCCAACGCAATTTGCACAACCTATAATGATTAATGTTCCAATATTAATGACACATATTGAAAATGAAGAATTAAGAGATGCGGTTTATTTAAATACAACAGTTCATAATCTTGCAAAAGATGTAGAGGAGCAAATTGAATCTATAAAAATTAAAATTAAAAATATGAAAACCGAATATAAAGCAAAGAAAACATCATTAAGTGAGTCAAAATCTTCATATTCTAAAGAAGAATTTAAAACTTTGAATAATGATTTAAAAGATTTATTAAAAAATATAAAAGATTTAGAAGAAGAATTGAATAATTATAAAAATACTAAGTATGATTCTCAAATGAAAATAAAAGAACTTAAAGAAAAAGTCAAAAAATTAAAACAATCATTAATACAAGAATATATATTATATACAAAATGTGCTCATCTAAACTATAAAAATATTAAAAATAATACTACACGCAAGAATTATAAACTTATTAAATAAATATTTAAGATGCGTAAATAAATTATTTTTATTTATTTAGAGATAAATAATATAGTATTATTTACAATATATATATTTATTTAGAAGTAAATATATTTATTTAGAAGTATATAAATATTATAAATACTATAATATTTATAATATTTATAATATTTATAATATTTATAATATTTATAATATTTATAATATTTATAATATTTATAATATATATAAATGAGCGACGCTTTACAAGGAGGAGATGAAGGTGGTGTTGTTCCATACGCGCCAGGTGGTGATCAATATACAGAATATTCTAGTTCTAGTGGCGGCAGCAAACGTAGAAAGCGCGGAAAAAGAAATTCTAAAAAAAATTCGCGCAGAAGATCAAAAAAATATATGAAAAAAATGTATAGAGGCGGTAGTGATGATGCACCGGAAGAACCAAAATCAGATGTTTCTTCAGTCGGTGGTAGACGTAAAAACAAGAAAACACGCAAAGGAAAAGTAAGTAAATGGATAACCCATGTTAAAAATTTTTCGAAAGCTAATAAAATGGATTTCAGAGATGCGTTAAAAGATCCTAAGTGCAAATCGTCATATCATAAAATGAAATAAATAATATATTGCTATTACATATATGCTAATATATATAATATTAAAAAAATATTATATATTATAAGATAATACTTATTTACTTATTTATTTACTTATTTACTTATTAATTTGCGAACTTTCATTAATTCTAGTGCTGGAATTGCTCCTTTAGTTTGTTTAAAAATATTTATTAAAGCATCGCCTGTTAATATTAAAATTTCTCGTAATTCATCATTTTGCGTAAATTTTGAATATAATGCTTTTTCTAATAAACCCGATTCTATTTTTTTAAATTCTTCATCATTCATTATTACATTTTTAACAGATTTTTTAACAATATTAGAATTATATAATTTTACTGCTTCTTCATTATTTGCTCCAACTTCTCCATTTTTCATAAATTTACCATATAAGTCAACTAATTCTTTAAACCGGGAACCTAATATATAATGTTTGACACTGGACCAATTGTTTCCATCAATTACTAGATTAGGTACCAAAAAATCATTATCTATTTTTTTACGCCATTCTGGATATTTTTTCTTATTATTTAATTCTAAAACATTTTTCAATGTTTTCATTTCCGGTTTTATAAATTCACCACTACCTTCACCTACTTTTTCGTGTTTAGATTTACTATATATTTGAATTATTATTGAATTACTATAGTCTTGGGATTTAGGAGTTTTAGTATCTACTAATGAATCATACTTACTAGTTTTACTAATACTAGATGTTGATACACCATTTGTATTGGCAAATGCTTTAAAGTCAGGTATTAAAACATACAAACCAGCACCTTTTTCCATACATTTTTCTAAAACCAATTCTTTTATTCTATATGGTAATTCAGAAAATGTTAATGCTCCTCGTTTTATATTTTTATCATATGTTATTAACTTATAATGAATGCCTTTAATATAATCTGTCATTATGTAATATGATGGTTCAAAAATACCTAATTCTTGTAATTTCTTATCGGCTTCTGAACATTGTAAAACCAATTCTTTTTCACCATTTAAAAAATGATCTTGCGATAGCACAATAAATTTTACTTTATATAATCTCTCTAATGTAACTAATGCCCAATTATCAGCCCAATATTTGCCTCCTACTTTCATTATTACTTTTTTTAAATCATCTACTGTTTCTACATCTTTCATAAATTCAAATTCTCTTGTTAATTCTTCTAATTCTTTATTTTGATCACTAATTGAAGACATCTTATCAAAATTTGATTTAACATCGCTAATCATTTTCATTTTATCTGGACCATCAGCACTTGCCATTATCATTTTTTTTAATGTTAAATGCTTCTTTTTATGTTCTTTTAATTGTGTTTGTGTTGTTTTCATGCTATTATAAAATAATCCGAAAAACTCTTTATATGTAGCTAATATTTCCTCACTAACTTCATTTGCTAATTTTTCACGAATAGATTGGACTGATGTTTCTATTTTTACACTTTTTAACGCATCTCGTAAAACCGCAAAAAAACAATCGCCACCGCCTTCATTGTCTAATATCTCATATTTACTACTATGTAAATAATTATTAATCCATTTGTTAGATATATCTTCTTCATATTTACTAATTTCATAATCACTTTCTTCTTTTGTTTGACTATTTAATTCCATTAAATCATATTTTTCACTTATAAGTTTTTGTGGTTTTTCATTACTAATAGCATCATCTTCTTCATCTTCGTCTTCGTCTTCATCTTCTTCGCCATCTGTTTCTATGTCACTATTAAAATCACTTGCATTAGACATTGTTTCAAATTTGTCAATTAACTCGTAATTGTTCATAATTAATGGTTTAGCAAAAGGAAATATGATTGGTTCAGACATTTTATTTAAATCTACATCCCCATTAGAATCTAATAATGAAGCATAATCTGTATTATTAGTTTCATATATACCTATTTTTGATATAACCGATCCATTATTTGCTAAATAAATATTAAAATACATAATATTATTAGTTAAAAATTCAAATCTAGGTGTTCCTAAAACAAATTTTATATACTTATTATATATTTTTGCATTATATACAAATGCTTCGTGATTTAAATCTGATTTATCAATATTATTTACAATAGCGTATTCTACTTTGCTATCAATATTAGATGTAATCATTATATATATTATTTATTTTTATAAATGTATTTTTAAACTATTATATTTATTATATTTATTATAAAAGTTATAACATTATAATTGACTATTGTTATAACATTTATAATTTACTATTGTTATAACATTATAAATTTTTGATTAAGATAGTATATATTTTTTATATTTATCTTGAATATCCATTAATTTGAATTTTATTTTATTTGTAAAACAAATATATTCAGTTTTATTAACTAATAGTGAATTAATATTTTCATATATTTTTAAACCAGTATCTATTTTTTTTATAATTCTTATTTCTTTGAATAATTCATTATATATTGTTACTAAGAACTCTAATATATTTTCACAATACACACTATTTTTTTCAATTTGTAAATTAGTTATGAAAAATTTATTCAAGTGCAAAATAAATTCTTCCATAATATGTGTATTAATAAATAAATTAGACATGTAATTATTTGTTTCATTATTTCCTATATTCTCTACTTCATACACAAATAACTTTTTATAAATATTTATTATAAAAATTATAAAGCATTTGTATTTATCATTATTTTTATTTACCATAAACTCATCTTCTTCTTTAGTATTAGTGCACTTAATATATTTTTCAAAATTAGAAAAATCTTCATATTTTTCTTTTAGCACATTATATAAAAATATATTTTCTAATTTATAATTTTTAGTGTTGTAAATAGCAAGTAATGAAAAAAATACATTAACATATATTGAACTATAAGATATATTGTTATAACAAATATATTCAATTATATAATTATCCATTGAATATAATTCATCTATGTTATCTTCTATGCTTGACGCTAACAATTCACTATAAATAATTAAAAATTCATTTTCTAATTTATTATAATTAGATGGTGATAATTTATTTAATAATGCTTTAATATTACTTTTAGCAATATTTATTTTAGTTTTATCAACTGGTGCTTTTCTTACGCTAGGTGTTTGTAATATATTCAATTTGTTGAACTTATTTACATTAGCAAAGTCTCTTGAACCATTATAACTATCATATTTTTTATACTTTGATTTTTTCTTCAATTTATTATCTGTTTCTTGTTCATAATTATTTAATGATAAATCATTATTAACTGTTATTAATATAGTATTTAATAAACTTTGAATTGAGTGTTCTAACTTTATATCCTCCAAAGTTTTATAATAATTATTAATAAATTGTGTATCATAAATTAACATATATTATTATAATTAATAAATTATAATAATATTTTTTTA
>Ga0209355_1001425_pt1 | contig 13575 bp, 16 predicted proteins | sample LauGreSBDMM110SN_3_FD_187563 | JGI IMG/M metagenome (GOLD analysis project Ga0209355, IMG submission 187563) | Freshwater lake microbial communities from Lake Michigan, USA - Sp13.BD.MM110.SN (SPAdes) (version 2) | ecosystem: Environmental > Aquatic > Freshwater > Lake | place: Lake Michigan...
GGTCGTCCGATTGCAGAAATTGAGTTAGCGATCGAAGCCCGCGTAGCATTTTTAACACGCCTTGCTGAAGGCTTGATCCCCGATGAGCACACTGTTTTGCAAGAAGGCGATCTAATGCATGTAACTGTGCGCGCCGAAAATACCGCTGCAGTAGAAGCAATTCTGGCGCGCTCACCTGAGGATCATTCATGAGAATTGCTATAGCAGGAGCGGGAAATGTCGGTCGTGCAATTGCGCGCGAACTTCTCGATAACGGACACCAAGTACTTCTAATCGATCGTGACCCTAAAGCGTTGAAGATGGAATCAGTTCCAGATGCCGAATGGTTGATGGCCGATGCCTGTGAAATTACCTCACTCGATAAAGCAGTATTAAATAATTGTCAGGTATTAGTTGCCGCAACAGGTGATGACAAAGTTAATTTAGTTGCCTCACTCTTGGCCAAGACTGAATATGGCGTTCCTCGCGTTGTCGCCCGAATCAATCATCCAAAGAATGAGTGGCTCTTTGATTCATCTTGGGGAGTAGATGTTGCAGTATCAACTCCACGAATTATTTCAGCGCTAGTTGAAGAAGCGGTAAGCGTTGGAGATGTTGTTCGACTCTTCTCTTTCCGCAAGGGTCAAGCCAACTTGGTTGAGCTAACGCTTCCTGATTCATCAATGTGCATTGGCAAAACCGTTGAAGAAATTACCCTTCCCGACGATGCATCTCTTGCCGCAATCGTGCGCGATGGTCGAGTGATTACTCCGACCCCAACTGATGTATTTAGCGCTGGCGATGAGCTTCTCTTTGTTGCATCAGCAACAGCTGAAGGTTTGATCAAATCCTGCTTTATCGAGCAGTAACTTTACTTCTCGGCGATTTTCGTCGTTGGCACTGACTTTAAGATCATCCAGGAACCGTAGGCAGTCGCAAGAAATAGCGGATATCCCATAGCTAGATTTACCGTTCCGAGTAAATTCACATTTCCACTTCGATAAATCGGGTACTGCACGGCGATGCGCGCAAAGAACATCCCAACCCAGAGCCAACTAGCCCTCTTATATGCGCGAGCTCGCGCCGGATCTTTACGCCATTGCAAGTTTTCTCCCAGAATTGGCCCAAGCAATAAACCAAGGATTGGCCATCCCGCCAAGTTGGCAATTAAGTAGACGCTGCCATATCCAAGGTTGGTAAGTAACTTTGGGATATAGAGATCGCTGGCATTTCCGGTGCGATTGGCAAACCAAGCGCAAATTAACGAGCCAATCAACCCAGAGACTGCATGTTGAATCGTCTCGCGCATGGCAAGGCGAATAATCGTTAACACTGCTGATACTGCAACAGATGCAATAAGTGCGCTTTGAAGTTCGTCTGTAACGTTGAAAACAACTAGAAAAATTACTGAAGGAATACCGGAATCAATTAAGCCTTTCTTGCCGCCAAAAGCTGCAAGAACTCTCGCCTTATCCTCGTGATGTTCTGGATTACTCATGTGCGACCCGTTGATCCAAAGCCATCAGCGCCGCGTCCTGATCCAGGAAGGCTCTCGACTTCTAAGAAATCTGCACGTTCTACTTTCTGAATAACTAACTGTGCAATGCGATCTCCGCGTTTGAACGAAACGCTCTCGTTAGGATCGTGATTAATTAAAATAACTTGCAACTCTCCACGATAACCAGCATCGACTGTGCCAGGTGCATTAACCATGGTGACGCCATGTTTAATAGCAAGCCCTGAACGAGGATGAACTAGCGCAACATAGCCATCGGGAAGAGCGATCGAAATTCCAGTTGGGACTAACGTGCGCTCCCCCGGTGCAAGAACCACATCAATACGCGAGACTATGTCTGCGCCAGCATCTCCACCTTTTGCATAACGCGGCAGTGGTAGATCTGGATCTAGCCTTGTGACTAGTACTTGAACGCCCATTATGGATTGATCTCAAATTCGGGATCTACAAAGGCTAGGATCTCAGGGGTCTTTGCAATATGTTCGAGATACTCTTTTGGAGCATTCTCTAAAAAGTGCGACATGGGAACAATTACAAAGAGCGCTGCAGCCTTTACTGCGATTTCACCATCTGGGCCACCAAGGCGGCCTTCTGCCGCGGTATAAACCTTACGATTTACCTGTCCAGTAATTCGTGCTGTTATATGCAAGGTAGTTCCCATTGGAACCGGTTTTAGAAAGTCAGTCTCTAAGCGCGCGGTAACTGCTGGTGCGCGTATTAACCACATCAACTTTCCGAGCGCTTCATCAAATGCCAGCGATAACAGACCACCGTGCGCTAGCCCTGGAGCGCCTTGGTGATTTTCGGTAACAATAAACTCAGCAGTTAAATCTGCACCAGCTCCTGCGTGTGCAACTAAATGTAAACCGGTTGGATGAAGTTCGCCGCAACCAAAGCAATGTCCAAAGTGAGATGGAATCTTGGTCCCAATCTCGGGCGCCTTCGGATGGCGCTCTGGGATAACCGCACCTTCTGGAGCAGTAGTGCTAGCGATTCGACTCATAGCCTCACTTTACTTCATAGTCTTAACTTCATCTACGTTCCAAGATAAGAAAGGAGCTTAAAAGACTAAGATAAAGGTGTGATCTTCCGCGAAGTTCTAAGGCCGCCTATCTGGGTGCTGGCCTTTATATATTTTCTCTTTCTCTCCATAGTTCTCTCAGTATGGGCAGCGCTAGATAATCGAGCGACGTTGGTCACTCTTGTAATCTCAACACTCGCTCTGATCTGGATCGCGTTTTCCATGACTTCAGAGATAACTTTTGATGGCGAAGTTCTAAGGATCGATAAAGCAAATATTGAAGTTAACTATCTTGGAAAAGTAACGGTTCTAGATAAAACTGCGATGAGGCTACTTCGTACCCGTGATGCTGATCCTGCCGCTTATCTGGCAATCAAATTCTGGGAGCCACGTGGGCTACGAATCGATCTAAACGATTCAAGAGATAAGACGCCGTATTGGCTGGTAACGAGCAAACGCGGCGAAGAGATCGCCGCGCTGCTTAATCGTTAAACACTTAACTTAAATTAACTTAACCCCACTCTTTGCAGACTGCTGGCTTAATTGCATTCTTTACAGACTGCTTTGGCGCCTTCGCCTTTAGCAAGTTGCGTAATGTGATGCACCAGGAAGCATCGTGAACAAGTAAATTCATCGGTCTGCTTTGGCACGACGCGTACTGCTAGCTCTTCGCCAGATAGATCTGCGCCAGGAAGTTCTAGATTCTCTGCCGCCTCTGCTTCATCGACATCAATCTGACCGGATTGAGCATCGACGCGCTTAGCTTTGAGTTCTTCTAGCGACTCCTCGTGGAGTTCCTCATCCGTCTTTCGGGGGGTGTCGTAATCTGTTGCCACTGCTCTCACCTCACTTCCATATATTCAAAACAACTCGCATCTATTGCTCGTTGCGTACGGGCGCATACTCGCGCACTTACCTGTGATTACCCATTACAACCATCGGCGTGTCGCAGATATTCCCCGTATAAATAAGTAATGACCAGTCTTTAGAAGGGTTTTTCAACCGCTTCTATCGCTTTGGCTAACGATGCCCCGACCCGCGCATGAATAGCCGTGCCACTCTCTACATATTCCTCAGAGAGAATTTCACCAGTCTCATGAATAGCGTTTACCAAATCACCACGGTTGTAAGGAATTATCGAATTTATCTCGATATTCGGCTGCGGTAGCGATTTCTCAATTGCATGTACTAAACCTTCAATTCCAAATCCGGTTCGTGCAGAGAATGCATAACTGTTCTTCTCTTTACGCAATATCTCCATAACCACTTCAGGATTAGCCGAATCAACTTTATTTATGGCGATAATTTCTGGGATATCTCCCCCGCCAATATCGGTTATAACTTCGCGGACGGCGCGGATCTGTTCAAAAGGATCTGGATGCGAACCATCTACAACGTGAACGATTAAATCTGCTCCAGATACTTCCTCTAGTGTTGATTTAAAAGCATCAACTAATTGGTGCGGGAGGTGGCGAACAAAACCGACTGTGTCAGAGAGTGTGTAGGTGCGACCATCGGCGGTATGTGTCTTACGCACCGTTGGATCAAGGGTTGCGAACAATGCATTTTCGACAAGTACGCCTGCATTGGTTAGCCGGTTAAGAAAAGATGATTTTCCAGCGTTGGTATAACCCGCGATAGCTACAGATGGAATATTGAAACGTTTACGTTCTTGGCGTTTGGTATCGCGAGATACCTTCATCTCCGCTATCTCGCGGCGCAATTTGGCCATCTTGTCGCGAATACGACGACGATCTGTTTCGATCTTGGTTTCACCTGGACCACGGCCACCAATACCTGCGCCACCTGCAGCGCGTCCACCAACTTGGCGGGAAAGTGAATCACCCCAACCGCGCAGACGAGGAAGTAAGTAAGCGATCTGCGCGAGCTCTACCTGCGCCTTACCTTCTTTACTCTTGGCGTGCTGTGCAAAGATATCGAGAATAAGTGCGGTGCGATCTACAACTTTTACCTTCAATTTATCTTCAAGTTGTCGCAGTTGTGATGGAGAGAGTTCACCGTCGCAAATAACTGTGTCCGCACCACTTGATGCAACTATCTGACGAAGTTCAATTACCTTTCCAGAGCCGATATATGTTGCGGGATCTGGCTTATCTCTTCTCTGGATCAAACCATCTAGAACTTCCGAACCTGCAGTTTCAGCGAGTGCTTTCAACTCGGCGAGTGAATTCTCGGCCATCTCGGCGCTGCCTTCAGTCCAAACGCCGACAAGAACAACGCGTTCTAGTTGTAACTGGCGATACTCGGCATCAGAAATATCTTGTAGTTCAGTAGAAAATCCCTTTACGCGACGGAGTGCGTGACGATCACTTAGCTCTTGTTGTGGATCAGGATCGTATTCACTTTCATCGGCATCAAAATCTGCCGCTACCCGCGCGCTTTCGCGAAGTAGCTCTTCAAATAAATCGTTATTGCGTGGTTGGTCGTTACTCATGCATCCTGCAAGTAATCGGTTATATCGACATCCTTGATCAACACTGCGGGGCCAGTTAACGTGGCATTGGCATGTGGATCGATATCTACTACCAATCTGCCTCCTGGAGGGTGAATAACCCAGCGTGCGGGCAGAGAAGTATTTGTGTGAAGCGTTGCAGCAAGTGCGACCGCGCACGTTCCAGTTCCGCATGAACGTGTTTCACCGCTACCCCGTTCATGTACGCGCATCTTAATTTCTTTATTTGCAGTTACTTCAACGAATTCAACGTTAACGCCTTCTGGGTAGATATCTCGCGGCCGCACAACTGGCGCATCTTTAAGCGATCCGACATCTTCAATATTCTCTACAAAAACTACAGCGTGCGGATTACCGACGCTGATGTGATACCCGTTCCAGATCTTTCCCTCAACGGAGGCGGTAATCGCTTCGCTCTCATCGATAACTTTTCCCATATTTACCGAAATGTCATCTTTTGCCGGAACACGTAGATGCTTTACGCCATCTCGAGTATTGATTGCGAATATGCCTTCAGGTTGGTGGCCGCGCTCGACTAAGTATCTAGCCATTACACGGATGCCATTGCCACACATTTCAGCCAGTGATCCATCAGCGTTTCGATAATCCATAAACCATTTGCCATCGCGCTTACCAATTTTGATTAGGCCATCTGCGCCGATTCCAGTTTCACGGTTACACATCGCAGCTGTCTGTGAAGTTGTTATTGATATCTCTTCCTTAGGGTCGAAGACCACGAGAAAATCATTCTCGGTGCCGTGGCCATAGGTGGCGATAATTGGAGTATTCATTACGTTGTTGAGTTTATCTTCTGCAGAACCGTTTCCAAACGCGGTTGGATCGGTGAAATCCATTTAATTCGCGCATCGCGGGAGAACCAAGTCTCTTGGCGGCGGGCATATTGCCTTGTGGCGCGCTTGGTCTCTTCCATCGCTTGATCCTCACTAATCTCACCTGCACGCATGGAGATAACTTGTGCATAACCGAGGGCTCGCCTTGCGGTAGTTGCTTTGGTGATTCCTTCGGTGATTAGCGAATCAACTTCGGCTACCAAGCCTTTGCGCCACATTAAATCAACGCGCGCATCGATGCGTTCAGTTAGCTTCTCGCGATCCATAACGAGACCAAATTGCAGAGCATCTGGATACTTTGTTGAGCCTTCGCGAGGAAGATTTGCGGTAAATGGCTGACCGGTTATCTCAATTACTTCCAGGGCTCGAATTACGCGGCGCACATTTTGGATATCGATCGCCGCAGCTGCTGCAGGATCTAGAAGTTGCAGCCTTTCAAAAAGTCGGGCTACTCCGAATTCTTCGGCCTCTTGATTTAAACGCTCCCGAACTTCTGGATTGGTATCCGGGAAATTCAAATCATCCAGAATCGCCTTTATATAAAGGCCAGTTCCGCCAACTATCACGGCATGGTTTTTACGTGCATGAATCTCAGCGATCTTGGCTCGCGCTTGCTCTTGGTACCAGGCAACCGTTGCATCCTCAGTAACGCCCAATACATCTAGAAGATGATGCTCAATCCCCTCGCGTTCTGCCAAAGTTAACTTCGCAGTTCCTATATCCATACCACGATACACCTGCATCGAGTCAGCGTTGATGATCTCTGCACCGATCTCTTTTGCTAAAGCAACAGCAAGATCACTCTTGCCGGTGGCGGTAGCGCCGCAAATTACAATCGTCTTCATTTACTGGCTATTCAGGAACGCTTGGCTTGCGAAGAGTCGGAATACCTAGTGATGTTGCGCTCGGTCCTTCTTTCGTGCGAGCTTCGTGTACATCTCCCCCGCGAGTTTTGATATGTGCCAACTCTTTGGCGATTAAGTAATGTGCTGAAGCATCTGTAATTTCCAGGTCCACAATATCTCCGGGACGCGCTTGGCTAGTCGCATCAAAGTGCACCAAGCGGAAATCTTCGGTCTTTCCCGTTAAGCGCGCCTGCGCTTGGTCGCGACGACCTTCAACTTCTGAAACTAAGGCGCGATGGATCTGTCCAATAGATCTTTGATTTACCCCGAGTGAAATCTTCTGTTGATGTTCATGTAAACGTGTATATCGCTCGCCCACAACTTCTTCAGGAACTTGGTTTGGCATAACACCAGCGGGGGTTCCTGGGCGGATTGAATATTTATATGTGTAGGCAGCTGAAAATTGTGCTTGAGTTGTTAGATCAAGAGTGGCTTGGAAATCTTCTTCAGTTTCGCCCGGAAAACCAACAATGATGTCTGTTGTAATCATGGCGTGTGGCATCGCGGTTCGTACACGTTCCAAGATGCCAAGGTAGCGACTAGAACGATAAGACCGGCGCATCTCTTGCAAGATACGGTCGGAACCTGATTGCAACGGCATATGAAGATGCGGCATCAGATTTGGGGTTGTTGCCATTACCTCAATGACATCGTCGGTGAAATCACGTGGATGTGGCGACATAAAACGCACCCGCTCTAGGCCATCAATTTCGCCACATTTGCGAAGTAACGCGGCAAACGCTCCACGATCACCGAACTCCACACCGTAGGCATTTACATTCTGGCCGAGCAAAGTAATTTCAATGACGCCTTGATCGACCAGTGCTCGAACTTCTTTCAAGATATCCGCTTCGGGGCGATCTTTTTCAATGCCACGTAACGTGGGGACGATACAGAAAGTGCAAGTGTTGTTACAGCCAACTGATACTGAAACCCACGAGGTAAAGGCTGAAAATCTGCGCGCTGGTAAGGTCGATGGAAAATGTTCTAGCGCTTCTTTAATCTCGATCTGCGATTCTTCTTCAATACGAGCACGCTCGAGAAGTACCGGAAGCGACCCAACGTTATGAGTACCGAAGACGACATCCACATAAGGAGCCTTCTTAAGGATTATCGATTGATCTTTCTGAGCCAAGCAGCCGCCAACTGCGATCTGCATATTGGGATTAGCCTTCTTAATCGGTGCTAAGAAACTTAGATTTCCATAGAGTTTGTTATCCGCATTTTCGCGCACGGCACATGTATTAAATACAACTATGTCAGCTTGTTCGCCTTGAATAACTGGCAGATAACCCGCTTCATCTAAAAGTCCGGCGATGCGTTCAGAATCGTGAACGTTCATCTGGCAGCCATATGTTTCGACTGCGTAGGTGCGGGCCATGAGGAGAAGGTTACCGCTGTGAGTTAGAGAGGTAGTACCTCAAAGCTCAGATCCTTGCGATTAACTACCAAGATTGAATGGTTGGTTAGACGAGTCCAGTGATCTTTACCCCAACCGGTCGATGCCACCTTGATAACGCCATCTTCAACGCTATAGCGAAGTTCATAATGGCTATCTACAGTCCACTCGGTCGAATCAGCCTCATTAAATTCACAGACCGCAATAAAAGTGTCGGGGGTCATGAGCATCGAGTTGATGCTCGTGAAATCACAATTTGCAGAAATGGTCTTTACCGCTTTACGAACGCCTTCGATCAAACCAAGTTCATCTATACAGCTCAAGATAGTGAAGAAATAGCGCTCACTGTCGGTAGTTGAAGTGAACTTATCTAAGTAGCGTGGATGAACAAATTTCTGGACTGATTCAATCGATTTGATAGTTCCATTATGCATAAAGGAATAGTCACCGTAGATAAATGGGTGGTTATTGGAAAGATCTACCGTCAAACCTTTAGAAGCTAAACGAAGGTGCAATAGCGCGCCATCTGACTTCAAATTCGTAGAAGATTCGGCGAACTTTTGACTTTCTGCTGCGAGAGTTAAGTCGCGAACGAGTTCAGTCTTACGTGTATCAGTTGAGCAAGCCGAAATTCCCCATCCATGTTTATGCTCTTTGGATAGTTCTACAAAGTTTTCAAATCCTTCGCCAACAACATCTGCAAAGGTACGTTCTTCGGTCGCAACATATCCAAGTAATCTGCACATGGGGTAAATCTACCTTGAATTAAAAGTTAAAGTTTACTTTTGGATACGGATTGGGTTTTGGCCACGTGCGATCAAGCGCTCAAAGTGCACTTCGCGCTTATCGTTAAAGGTGGCGGCTTCTTTTCCTGATTTCTCCATAAAGGCGACTAGTTCATCGCGGGCTACTAGTCCATCTCCAGACAAGTCATTTCGTTCAAAGACGTTCCAGGCGCGAAGAACCGGGGATACAACATCATCTAGATGCTGTTGCAGATCATAAATACCAGCAAGGGCGATCTGTACCGCCTTGCGTCCAAATCCTGGCATGTTCGCGCCAGGCATATCAAAGTTGGTTACAACATCTGCGATAGCGCGCATCGAAGCGTTTGGTTCCATATCCAGTGCTGCAGAAAGAGTGTTGCGGTAGAACAGCATATGGAGATTCTCATCTAGCGCCACTCGCTGCATCATTCCTTCAGCGATTGGATCATCGGAAATTTTTCCGGTGTTACGGTGTGAAATACGCGTTGCCAATTCTTGGAATGAAACGTAAGCGATTGTGTGCAACATATCGTTTTCATATGGAGTCTGATATCCCAATGACATATGCGCCATACGTAGATCTTCAAGTTCGTATGGATCCACTCCACGAGTAGCCATTAAATAATCACGAATTACGATTGCGTGGCGCGCTTCTTCGGCGGTCCATCGTTCAATCCAATTGCCCCAAGCGCCATCGCGACCCATAGAAATTGCGATTTCAGTGTGGTAGCTCGGCAGGTTATCTTCAGTAAGAAGATTTAAAATAAGTGAATCCTGTGCAACTGGAGAGAGTCGAGAATCTTTTGCTTCCCAGGCATCGCCATTTAGCGGGCCTGCGTAATCGCGACCTTCAGACCATGGGACATACTCGTGTGGGTACCAATTTTTTTGAACAGATAAATGGCGCTCGAGTTCAACTGCGACCACAGGTTCAAGATCGCGGATAAGGCGAGATTGGATCTGTGCTGACTCTTCGCTCATAGGAGAACGCTAGGCCCAGTGTGCGGTTACTGACGAGTTATAAATTCTTTTTCGCGCGCTCAATGGCCTGTAATTCGCGCCACTTAGCGATTTCAGCGTGATTACCACTCAATAAAATCTCAGGCACCGAGATGCCACGCCATTCTTGCGGTTTCGTGAAATTTGGATATTCCAAATAACCTTCAGAGTTATGCGACTCTTCACTCAGAGATTCTGGATTTCCAAGCACTCCTGGAATCAAACGGGTAATCGCTTCGATCATTACTAGGGATGCCACTTCTCCCCCGCCAAGAACATAGTCACCGATTGAGACTTCATGAACTCTTATGTTCTTTGCCACGTACTCAGGAGATTCGTAATGTTGACGTACGCGATCATCAATTCCTTCATAGCGACCGCAAGCAAAGATCAAATGTTTTGAATTAGCAAGGCTCTGCGCCATTTCCTGGTTGAAGCGCATGCCCGCTGGCGTCAAGATAATCAAATCGGTATCTGCCAACATCAAGGGATCTAGCACTCTTCCCCAAATTTCAGGAAGCATCACCATTCCTGCGCCACCGCCATATGGAGTGTCATCTACCGTGTTGTGGTTATCTTGTGTGGCAGCGCGAAGATCGTGAACTTGGATATCTACTAGGCCTTTACTTTGAGCTTTCCCAAGCAGCGAAAGTTGAGCTGGCGCAAAGTATTCAGGAAAGATTGTTACCGCATCGATCTTCATTTACTTACCCCGGCTTCGTAATCCTCGGGAGGAATAACGGTCATTCGCTTTGCTTTAACATCAACTACTGGAACTAGTTGATGCACGAAAGGAATAAGTACTTCTCCACCTTCAGTCTTAATGCTCAGCACATCCTGTCCCGGCAGGTTCAAGACTTCAGTTACTTCCCCGAATAAATCACCATCAACTAGGTATGCCTGACAGCCGATTAGCTGCAGTACGTGATAATCATCTTCATCTAGTCCGGGCGCATTGATATCTACATCGGCGTAGAGAAGTTGATCCCGATATTTCTCGATGGCATTGCGATCTTCTACTCCATCGAAGCCAAGCAACAGGATTCCGTTGTGCACACGTGCAGAAGCCACGGTTAAATTACCGTGGCTTTCTGTCTCAAGTATTGCCCCGATTGCAAAACGTTCTGCTGCATCATCGGTACGTACTTCAATTGTGGCCTCGCCCAAGATTCCGTGGGCGCGACCGATGCGACCTACATTAAGGCGCATCAGATAAAAGCTTTCGCTTTAACGAGCCTCATCGGTATCGATTAGGTCAACGCGTACAGTGCGACCAGCAATAGCGCTTACAACTGTGCGAAGCGCTTTTGCAGTGCGACCATTACGACCAATTACCTTGCCGATATCTTCAGGATTAACACGAACTTCTAGAGTCGTGCCGCGACGATGAGTCTTTTCCTTCACGATGACATCTTCAGGATTATCAACGATTCCTTTAACGAGGTGCTCGAGAGCTTCGTCCATCATTGTTATTCAGCGGCCTCTTCAGTTGTCGCTTCAGCAACTGGCGCTTCAACCACATCTTCTGTAGTCGCAGCTTGAGCTGGAACCTCTGCCACTGCTTCTTCTGCAACTGGCTCTGACACAACAACTTCTTCAACAATAGGAGCAGGGTTAGCCTTTGCAGCCAACTTCTCTTGCGCCTTCTTCTTCATTGTTGTTGCGCCTTCTTTAGGCTCATCCATTGCTTGCTTAACAGCTGCTTCGTAAGCGATGCTCTTAGCTGGCTTTGGTGTTGCAAACTTAAGTGTTCCTTCGGTGCCAGGTAGGCCCTTGAACTTCTGCCAATCTCCGGTGACCTTAAAGATCGCCTCTACAGCGGCAGTTGGTTGTGCGCCGACTCCGAGCCAGTACTGCGCGCGCTCTGAGTTAACTTCCATGATTGATGGCTCTTGTCCTGGAACGTAACGACCAATTTCTTCAATTGAAAGTCCGTTACGTGCTTTACGTGAATCTGTTACGACGATGCGGAAAAATGGTGTGCGGATCTTTCCCATGCGCATTAAGCGAATTTTTGTAGACAAAGAAGTAGTGCTCCTAAAAAGTGTGTCGCATCTTTAACTTGTGCAGCGGGGTGCGCACTTGCTAGATCCAACTTTGGATATGGATGTTGTGGGGGTAGAGGGCCCCGCAACAGGAGGCTAATCTTGCCATCTACGCGTGTAGATGCGAAATCCGAGCATAAGCAAGCGTGACTAAGCAGGGCTTTAGCCCTTCTCCTCCAAGGCGCGTTTGGCGGGATTTCCAGATTTGGACTTCTTCTTAGCTGGCTGCTGGCTGACCTTTTGAACTGGTGCGGGCGCACCTGGTGGCATACCCATTCCGGGCGGCAACCCTTTACCGCTGCGCATCTGTTTCATCATCTTCTGTGCCGCTGCGAATTTATCAACTAAAGAATTTACATCTTGAACTTTTCGGCCAGCGCCTAAGGCAATTCGGGCACGACGTGAACCATTTAGTACTTTTGGATCACGACGCTCGATTGGCGTCATTGATTGAACAATTGACTTAGTACGGACGATCTCGGATTCATCAAAATTTTCGATCTGCTTCTTCATCCCACCTGCACCCGGCAACATTCCTAGCAACTTCGACATTGAGCCCATCTTCGACATCGCCTCTAACTGCTCAAGGAAATCTTCAAGCGTGAAGTCATCACCGCGTGCGAATTTTTCTTCTAGTCGTGCAGAACTTTCTCCATCAAATGCTTTCTTAGCCTGCTCGGCCAAAGTCGCAACATCGCCAAGACCCAGGATTCGTGAAGCCATGCGGTCGGGATAGAAGATATCGAAATCGATGAGCTTTTCACCGTTCGATGAAAACATGATCGGTTTACCAGTTAATTGTGTGATTGAAAGCGCTGCTCCACCACGTGCATCACCATCGAGTTTGGTAAGAACCACGCCATCAAAACCAACACCATCCTGAAACGCTTGTGCGGTACGGACAGCGTCTTGACCGATCATCGCATCAACAACGAAGAGGATCTCATCTGGCGAAATTGCATCACGGATAGAGATGGCTTCGCGCATTAACTCTTGATCAACGCCTAGGCGACCCGCGGTATCTACGATAACCATGTTGTACAACTTCGATTTTGCGAAAGCGATACCTTGCTCAGCAACCTTTACTGGATTGCCAACACCATTGCCCGGTTCAGGTGCAAAGACTGGAACGCCAACGCTTTCTCCAACAACCTGTAATTGGTTAACTGCATTTGGGCGCTGAAGATCTGATGCGACAAGTAAAGGGGTGTTGCCTTGTTCGGCATAGAACTTGGCAAGTTTTCCAGCCAAAGTAGTTTTACCGGCGCCTTGCAAACCAGCCAACATGATTACTGTTGGAGCGGTCTTAGCAAAGCGAACACGACGAGCTGACCCACCAAGAATCTCAATGAGCTCTGAATTAACGATCTCAAATATTGCTTGTGCTTGATTTGTGCCAGATTGCAGATTTGGGAGCGCTTCTAGCGACTTACTGCGAATTTTTTCAATAAAGCTATCTACGACAGGTAGCGCAACATCGGATTCGAGTAAAGCGGTACGAACTTCTAAACAAGTATTTTCGATATCTGAAGGAGAAATTTTTCCTCGGGAACGCAGCGAGGAGAAAGCGTTCGAGAATTTGGAGGAAAGGTTGTCAAACATAAGATGGCAATAGTACTT
>Ga0209355_1001429_pt1 | contig 13545 bp, 11 predicted proteins | sample LauGreSBDMM110SN_3_FD_187563 | JGI IMG/M metagenome (GOLD analysis project Ga0209355, IMG submission 187563) | Freshwater lake microbial communities from Lake Michigan, USA - Sp13.BD.MM110.SN (SPAdes) (version 2) | ecosystem: Environmental > Aquatic > Freshwater > Lake | place: Lake Michigan...
GCAAGCGGCGCAGTTTCACTTCGTGCGGCGTGTCGTCAGCCAAATTGGCCGCCGGTGTGCCGGGGCGCGGACTGAAGATGAAACTAAAGGACGCATCAAAACCGATGTCGGTGATCAGCTTCATCAGTTTGTCAAAGTCTTCTTCGGTTTCGCCGGGAAACCCGACGATGAAATCCGAACTCATTGAAATATCAGAGCGCACTGCACGCAGTTTGCGAATTGTGCTTTTGTATTCCATGGCGGTGTAACCGCGCTTCATGGCCATGAGTATGCGGTCGCTGCCATGTTGCACCGGCAAATGCAAATGGCTGACGAGTTGCGGCACTTTGGCATACACATCGACCAAGCGCTGCGTGAATTCATTTGGATGGCTGGTGGTGTAGCGGATGCGCTGGACGCCGGGAATTTCTGCGATGTATTCAATCAACAGTGCAAAGTCTGCGATCTCTGACGTGCCGCCCATGCTGCCTCTGTAGGCATTCACGTTTTGGCCGAGCAGCGTGATTTCTTTCACACCCTGGGCGCACAAACCGGCGACCTCAGTCAACACATCGTCGAGCGGACGGTTGATTTCTTCGCCGCGCGTGTAGGGCACCACGCAGTAGCTGCAATATTTGGAGCAGCCTTCCATGATGGACACAAACGCGGATGCACCATCCACACGCGCAGGCGGCAAATGGTCAAACTTTTCTATTTCGGGAAAGCTGATGTCCACCTGCGGCTTATTCAAAGCTTTGCGTTGGTTCAACAACTCGGGCAAGCGGTGCAAGGTTTGCGGGCCGAACACCACATCCACAAACGGCGCGCGCGCGATGATGGCCGCACCCTCTTGGCTGGCGACACAACCGCCAACCGCAATTTGCACGCCTTTTTTCTTTAAGTGCCGCACGCGTCCCAAGTCAGAGAACACTTTCTCCTGGGCTTTTTCGCGCACTGAACAGGTGTTAAAAACCACCAGATCGGCTTGGTCAATGTCGGTGGTTTGTTCGTAGCCCTGGGCCGCACCCAGTACATCTGCCATCTTGTCCGAGTCGTACTCGTTCATCTGACAGCCGAAGGTTTTGATGAATACTTTGCGGCTCATGGCAAAGCCTTGTGGCTTGTGCAGCGGGTCATGGTGTAGATCCAGAGGCTGTTGAATATGCCGCGATTGTATCGACTGCCTTCTTTATGATGCCTGCATGCAAACATTCACACGCACAGTTTTATTCACTGACACCGACGGGCGCGCCCGTTTTCGCGAGGAACGCATTCCTCTGGATCATGGAACTGAACAGTCCCGACTGAGCGAACTGCTGCCCGTACAAGGCCTGCAACTGCGCCACAGCCCGATCGGCTTTCAAAGCAGTTTTCACGTCACCACCAGTCCGCAATGGGTGTTCATTTTGCAAGGGCAAATGGAAATCGGTTTACAAGACGGCAGCACCCGCGTGTTCAAAGCAGGCCAACATTTTTTCTCTGCCGATCTGCTGCCAGAAGGCGCCGTTTTCAACGACAAGCTGCACGGTCATTGCAGCCGCCAAGCAGGTGACCAGGCCTTGGTGACAGCGTTTGTGCGAGCGTGAAAATCCTTAAAACAAAGAATTTTTCACCCTGACTAGGCTATTTAATTTATAAACTAATCAGAAAGAATCTATTTACTATCAATTGGCTAAAGAGACAACGGGGACAAGCCGATACCATCTCTTATCCCGGTGTTCATCGCGTTTGTACACCGCCTCTCCCTGTCTTTTTCATTCAGAGCAATCATGAAAAAATACCTACGTTTGATATTGGAAATCCTCCTGGGGGTTTGCCTGGTGGCCGCATCCACCCTGGCCTATTTGAATTACTCAGCGAAAAAAAACTTGGTGGCTGAGGTGGGTGAACTCACCGAGCAACTCGGCGAAGCCAAGGAAGCGCTGGAAAAAGCGAATGAGAGCGAGCCAGTGGGCGACGAACTCGCGGCTGATGTCGGCGGCACCAGCGCTCAAGAACTGGATGCGTTGAAAGCCGCGTTCTCCAACGGCATTGTGTTGCAAGACATAGAAAGCCTGTACAAAGTTCAAAAAGCCTTGAGTGCTGAGCGACAAGTCGGCATGGCGTCTATCCGTTTGCTGACCAAGGGCGCCCAGGACGAAGGCACGATAGCCGCATTTCAGAAAGCATTGGAAATGGCCGAATGGAGCAACCGTTTGCAAACCGTGTGTGCGGCGCAAAACGCGCTGGCTGCTGCGGGTCAAAAAATCAAGGTGTTACAGGATTGCAAAAAATCCACCGAGAAAGAAGACCCGGCCAAGGACGCACACGGCAAAAAAGACGACAAAGCGCATGCAGTCCACTGGGGCTATGAAGGCGACAATGGTCCTGAGCACTGGGGCAACAACTTCCCCGTCTGCGGCACCGGCAAAAAACAATCGCCGCTGAACATCATCGGCCCGTTTGAAAAATCCAAGGACATGCTGAGCGTGGACTACAAGGAAGGCCCGCTCAAGATGCTCAACAACGGCCACACCATACAAGTGAATGTTGAGCCCGGCAGCACGCTGACCATCAACAAGGAAAGCTACGACTTGTTGCAATTCCACTTCCACCGACCGTCTGAAGAACAGGTCGACGGCAAAAACGCCTCCATGGTCGCGCACTTTGTGCACAAAAGCAAAGACGGCAAGCTCGCCGTCATCGGTGTGCTGCTGAATGAAGGCAAAGACAACGCTGCCATCAAAACCCTGTGGGCCAATCTGCCGCCCAAAGAAGGCGAAGAGTTTTTACCTGAAAAAGTCAGCTTCAATCCTGGCAATATGCTGCCCAAGGAACTCGGCTTTTACAACTACGAAGGTTCGCTGACCACACCGCCTTGTACCGAAGGTGTTCAGTTCTACATCCTGAAAAAACCCATGGATATGTCCAAGGACCAGGTCGGCAAATTTCCTTACAAGCTCAATGCCCGCCCGGTGCAAAGCCTCAACGGCCGCAAGATCAACGCCGGCGGTTGATAACCTTTTGACACAAAAAAGCCTGCAATGCGTTGCAGGCTTTTTTATGCCCCCGGGGCTTACGCTGTTTGCAGGGTTTGCATGAGCGCCTGTTGATCAACGCGGCATACCGGGAAACCCGCCCATGCCTTTCATGCCGCCCAGCTTTTTCATCATCTTCATCAAGCCGCCGCCGCGCATTTTTTTCATCATGTCTTGCATTTGTCCAAATTCATTGAGCAAGCGATTGACTTCTTGCACTTGCACGCCCGCACCGGCGGCGATCCGGCGCTTGCGCGTGGCTTTGATGATGTCCGGCTTGGCACGCTCATAAGGCGTCATGCTGTGGATGATGCCTTGCTTTTTCACCATCTCTTTTTCGGCGCGATTCAAATCCACGTCCTTGGCCTTGGCCGCGATCTGGCCGGGCATTTTGTCCATCAAGCTGGACAAACCGCCCATTTGCTTCATCTGCTGTATCTGCGACAAAAAATCGTTCAGGTCAAAGCCGTCGCCGCTTTTGAGCTTGGCCGCCATTTTTTGCGCAGCTTCCAGGTCCACATTGGCCGTGACCTGCTCGACCAAAGCCAGGATATCGCCCATGCCCAGCATGCGACCGGCGTGACGCTCGGCATCAAAGGCTTCCAGGCCGTCGATTTTTTCACTGGTGCCGGAAAACTTGATCGGCGCGCCGGTGATCTGACGCACGGACAGCGCCGCACCGCCGCGTGAATCGCCATCGGTTTTGGTCAGCACAATGCCGGTCAAGGGCAGCGCCTCCTTGAACGCCTTGGCGGTATTGATCGCGTCCTGACCCAGCATGGCGTCGACCACAAACAAAGTTTCCACCGGATGCACCGCTGCGTGCAATGCCTTGATCTCGTTCATCAAAGCTTCGTCAATCGCTAGGCGACCGGCAGTGTCAATCAGCAGCACATCAAAATAATGGTTGCGCGCATAGTCGAGCGCGGCCAGAGCAATCTGCACCGGTTTTTGCGACGGGTCGCTGGGAAACCATTCGGCGCCCGCTTGCGCCGTCACGCTTTTCAATTGCTCAATCGCCGCCGGGCGGTAGACGTCAGCCGACACCGTCAAGACTTTTTTCTTGCGTTTGGTGATCAGGTGCTTGGCCAGTTTGGCGGTGGTGGTGGTTTTACCGGCACCTTGCAACCCGGCCATGAGGATGACCGCCGGGGGTTGCGCCGCCAGATTGATGTCAGACACGCCCTCGCCCATGGTGGCGCTGAGTTCGCGCTGCACGATGCTGACGAGCACCTGCCCCGGCGTCAATGAACCGATGACTTCCTGACCCAGCGCCTTGTCCTTGACGCGGGCAATGAAATCGCGCACCACAGGCAGCGCCACATCTGCTTCCAACAAAGCCATGCGCACCTCGCGCAACATATCGGCCACATTGGCTTCGGTGATACGGGCCTGGCCGCTGATCTGGCGAACCAGGCGCGAGAGTTTGTCGCTGAGTGTGCTTGCCATCGTCAATGCCTTGCCATGAAACTTGCAAAAGAAAAAACCGGATCCCCGGCGAAACGCTAAACTGTTTACATGATTGTATTCAGCGCATCTCACTTCAGTCTGGTCTGGGGCATGTTGGCCGCTTCGGCTTATGCACTGGGGGCCTTGTTCGGCGGACGTTTGTCGGCGCAGCAAAGCCGCAATTACCTGTGGCTGATTTCCCTGTTCCATGGGCTGAGCGTGATTGCCAGCCTGATTCCTTCCGACGACGAGCTTGCGCATTTCGGCTTTGCTGCCGCACTGTCTGCCACGGCCTGGCTGGTGCTGCTGGTCTACACCATAGAACACCACTGGTTCCCGCAAATGCAAACCCGCTGGCTGATGTCCGCTGTGGGCATGGTGGCCGTCATACTGCCATTGCTGTTTCCCGGTCATGCGCTGCACGGCACATCTTCAGCCTGGCTGCCGTTTCACTGGATGCTGGGCATGGCCTCTTATGCCTTGTTTGCTGCAGCGGTGGTGCACGCCAGTCTGATGAACCGCGCTGAACGGCAAATTCGCCTGGGCGCTATTGATCCCAGCGGACTTCCTTTGTTGACACTTGAGCGTCTGACCTTTCGCTTTGTCAACATAGGCTTTGGCCTGCTGACAGCCACGTTATTGGCCGGTTGGCTGTTCGGCGAACAACTTTACGAAGCTGGCAAGGCCTTTCGGCTTGACCATAAAACCTTGTTCGCCATCTTGGCCTGGCTGGTATTTTTGCTGCTGATCTGGGGCCGCCGCTATCGCGGCTGGCGCGGGGCACCGGCAGTACGCACGCTGTACACAGGCGCTGCCATGCTGTTTTTGTCTTATGCCGGTTCGCGTTTTGTCACTGAAGTTTTTTTACATCGCAACCAATGAAGTACCTGCTTCTGCTGGGCGTGGTGTTCGGGCTGATCTGGTGGATCAAACTTAGTCGTCCTGCATCAACCGATAACAAATCTTCCGGCCAAGGCGTTGGACCGCAAAACATGTTGCGCTGCGCGCACTGCGGATTGCACCTGCCCGACAACGAGGCCGTGATGTCAGGCAACACGGCCTATTGCAGCGATGCCCACCGCGCGCTGGCCGAGTCCTGAGGCATGAGCAGCCTTCCTGCCTGGAACCGGGGCTGGTACCGCTTTGCCCACGCGATGGCGTCTCCTAACTTCGGTCCCCGCCCGCCTGACACCGGCATTGATCTGGTGGTGATACACGCCATCAGCCTGCCTCCAGGCACGTATGGCGGCGCGCACGTGCAGGATTTTTTTACCAACTGTTTGAACCACGACGCGCACCCCTACTTTGAGACATTGCGGAACCTGAAGGTATCGGCTCACTTTTTTATAAAACGCGGCGGCGAGTTAATGCAGTTTGTCAGCTGCGATGAGCGCGCATGGCATGCTGGCGAATCCAAGCATGCAGGCCGCAGCAATTGCAATGACTTCTCCATCGGTATTGAACTCGAAGGATTGGACGGTGACCGCTTCACTGATGATCAATACGAAAGTTTAAATGCGCTGTTGCCCATGCTCGCGCAGCAATACCCACTCAAACATATCTGCGGTCACGAACATATTGCGCCCGGTAGAAAAAAAGACCCGGGAGACGGTTTTTCTTGGGCTTTTTTAAAGACATCGACGGGTTGGGATGATGAATTTTTTTCTGTTAAGTGACAAAATTCAACATTCTTCGCAAAAAAAATTAACGCTAAATGCAGCAGATTTCCAGTGAATTGCACAATACCTCTCATATTTTGAAAAAATTCACTAAACACTACGCGTAGTGTGTTGAAAAGAGTTTCGACCCCATATATAGTGTGGGCTGTGCACATACGGAACGCGTCGGCGTTCATGCTTGCAAGCAAATCATTAGAAGTTAACCAAAGCATTCACGCCCTACAGGATCACAATAAGATGCAAATTGCCGCCAACCCGACGAATGTCGCCGCATTCCTCAAACCTGCTGATGCCCAAATCTCCAGCGCCTCATCACTGAACTCGATTCTCAGCCAATACCAGATCATCCGCCGCAACGGCGCTGTTGTTCCTTTCGAACCCGCCAAGATAGCCGTGGCCATGATGAAAGCTTTTCTGGCAGTGCATGGTGCTCAAGGCGCGGCCTCGTCCAGCGTGCGCGAAACCGTGGACCAACTCACCCAGGCCGTGGTGCGCGCACTCATGCGTTCACGCCCGGGTGGCGGCACCTTCCATATTGAAGATGTGCAAGACCAGGTCGAACTCGGTCTCATGCGTGGCAGTCACCACGAAGTGGCACGCGCCTATGTGCTGTACCGCGAACGCCGTTCGCAAGAACGCGCAGCGCAAAAGGAAACACTGGTCAGCAACGACCCCGTATTGCATGTGCTGCTCGATGGCGCGCGCGTCGCGCTTGACACAGCGCGCCTGCGTCAATTGATAGAAGCCGCCTGCGAAAACCTCGGACCCGATGTATCAGCCGCGCCTATCCTGAATGAAACCATGCGCAACCTGTACGACGGCATCCCCATGGAAGAAGTGCACAAGGCTTCGGTGCTGGCAGCGCGCACCATGATTGAAAAAGAACCCGGCTATACCTTTGCCACTGCACGTTTGCTGATGTATTCCATCACCAAGGAAGTGCTGGGTCAGGAAGCCACCCATGCTGAAATGGGCCAGCATTACCTGAATACCTTCGCTGGTTTTATGAAAAAAGGCGTAGACCACGAATTGCTGGATCCCAAGCTGCTGCAATTTGATTTGACGCGTCTTGCCCAAGCCATCAAACCCGAAAGAGATTTTCAGTTCGATTACCTGGGCCTTCAAACCTTGTACGACCGCTATTTCCTGCACGTGAACAAGCAGCGCATCGAAATGCCGCAGTCGTTTTTCATGCGCGTGGCCATGGGTCTGTCGCTGAACGAAGTCAACCGCGAAGAACGTGCCATCGAGTTCTACGAGGTGCTGTCCTCATTCGACTTCATGTCCAGCACGCCGACGCTATTCAACAGCGGCACCACGCGTCCGCAGCTCTCCAGTTGCTACCTGACTACCGTGCCGGACGACTTGGACGGCATTTACGAATCCATCAAAGAAAACGCTTTGCTGTCCAAATTCGCCGGCGGCCTAGGCAACGACTGGACACGCGTGCGTGCACTGGGCAGCCATATTAAAGGCACCAACGGCGAATCGCAAGGTGTCGTGCCTTTCCTCAAAGTGGTCAATGACACGGCTGTCGCGGTCAACCAGGGCGGTAAGCGCAAGGGCGCGGTTTGCACTTATCTGGAAACCTGGCACCTGGACATTGAAGAATTCCTGGAGCTGCGCAAAAACACCGGCGACGACCGCCGCCGCACCCACGACATGAACACGGCCAATTGGATACCCGATTTATTCATGCGCCGCGTCATGGAAAAAGGCGAATGGACTTTGTTCTCACCGTCCAACACACCCGACCTCCACGACAAGTTCGGCGCCGATTTTGAAAAGGCATACACCGCCTACGAAGCACAGGCACGCCAAGGCTTGATTAAGCCGAGCAAAACCGTGCAGGCCACCGACCTGTGGCGCAAGATGCTGACCATGTTGTTTGAAACTGGCCATCCTTGGATCACCTTCAAAGATGCCTGCAACGTGCGCTCGCCTCAGCAGCACTCGGGTGTGGTGCACTCATCCAACCTGTGTACTGAAATCACGCTCAACACCAGCGACACCGAGACTGCCGTTTGCAACCTCGGTTCGGTCAATCTGGTGCGCCATCTCAAAGACGGCGCCGCCGGCAAAGAACTTGACCACGACAAACTCAAGCGCACCATAAACACCGCCATGCGCATGTTGGACAACGTGATCGACATCAACTATTACGCCGTCAAAAAAGCACGCGACTCCAACCTGCGTCACCGCCCTGTAGGTCTGGGCATCATGGCCTTCCAGGATAGTTTGTACGAGCAGCAAATCCCTTACGCCTCACAGGCGGCGGTGGAGTTTGCCGACCGTTCCATGGAAGCGATTTGCTATTACGCCTACTGGGCGTCGACCGAACTGGCGCGCGAACGCGGTCGTTATTCCACCTACAAAGGCTCGCTGTGGGAGCAAGGTATTCTTCCGTTGGACACGCTCAATCTGCTGGAAAAATCGCGCGGCGGCTATATTGAAGTCGACCGCAGCGTCACCTTGGATTGGGAAGCCTTGCGCCGCAAAATCACCACCGACGGCATGCGCAACTCCAATTGCGTGGCCATTGCGCCTACCGCCACTATTTCCAACATCGTCGGTGTGGACGCTTCCATCGAACCGTGCTTTGGCAACCTGTCGGTCAAATCCAACCTGTCCGGCGAATTCACCATCATCAATGCCTATCTGGTGCGCGATCTCAAGCGTCTCGGTTTGTGGGACGATGTCATGGTTATGGACCTCAAGCATTTCGACGGTTCACTGCGCCCTATCGACCGCGTGCCGCAAGACCTCAAGTCCATGTACGCCACGGCCTTCGAAGTTGAAACACATTGGCTGGTAGAAGCTGCTGCACGTCGCCAGAAATGGATTGACCAGGCGCAGTCACTCAACATCTACATGGCAGGCGCCTCCGGCAAAAAGCTTGACGAGACCTACAAACTCGCTTGGCTGCGTGGCCTCAAGACCACTTACTACCTGCGCACCAGCAGTGCCACACAAGCCGAGAAGTCCACTGTCAATGCCGGTTCGCACAACGCAGTGTCATCCGGCAGCGCAAGCGGCGGGCTGAGCGCCATGGAGATGGCTGCGGCTGCTGCGCGTGCGCAAATGTTGTCTGATACACCGGCTACCGATGTGAAGTTTTGCGGTGTTGATGACCCGACCTGCGAAGCCTGTCAATAAAAACCCGCACAGACAGCCATGCGTGTTGTCTGTGTATTCGATGCAATTCAACAACAATCAAAGGCGCGCTTGTGAATGAACACTTTGCGTTTCACTCGCAAGCGGCCATAATACGAAGAATGGAATTAACTATATGTTGACCTGGGAAGAAGAAGCTAAACCCCAAACGCCAGCCAGCGTAAACCTCGGTGACCTACAGAGTCACCTGCTCCCGCCACCCTCATCACAAACAACACCGACGCGCATGCTCAATGACGGCGCTGTACTTGCATCAGCCATGCCGGTCGACTCTCGTGCCTTCACTTCAGGCACAGGCCGTCGCGTCAATGCCGCCGACAAGCGCATCATCAATGGACAGACTGACGTCAATCAACTGGTGCCGTTTAAATACAAATGGGCCTGGGAAAAATACCTGGCCACCTGCGCCAACCACTGGATGCCGCAGGAAGTCAATATGACGCGCGATATCGCGTTGTGGAAAGACCCCAACGGACTGACCGAAGATGAGCGCCGTATCGTCAAGCGTAACCTCGGCTTCTTCGTGACGGCAGATTCACTCGCCGCCAACAACATCGTGCTGGGCACGTACCGCCACATCACTGCGCCCGAGTGCCGCCAGTTTTTGTTGCGCCAGGCTTTTGAAGAAGCCATTCACACCCACGCCTACCAGTACATCGTCGAATCACTGGGTCTGGATGAAGGCGAAATTTTCAGTGCCTACAACGAAGTCAAGTCGATCCGTGACAAGGACGAGTTTCTGATTCCGTTTATCGAAGCGATCATGGATCCGCATTTCCATACCGGAACACCGGAAACGGATCAGACCTTGCTCAAGTCGCTGATTGTGTTCGCCTGCCTGATGGAAGGTTTGTTCTTCTACGTCGGCTTCACCCAGATTCTGGCACTGGGCCGCCAGAACAAAATGACCGGCGCCGCTGAACAGTACCAGTACATATTGCGCGACGAGTCCATGCATTGCAACTTCGGCATCGACCTGATCAACCAGCTCAAGCTGGAAAACCCGCATTTGTGGACTGCCGAGTTCAAGGCCGAAATCAAAGTCTTGTTTGAAAAAGCAGTTGAGCTCGAATACCGGTATGCCGAAGACACCATGCCGCGCGGCGTGCTCGGCATGAACGCATCGATGTTCAAGGGCTATTTGCGCTACATCGCCAACCGCCGCGCCACGCAAATCGGCTTGGAAGCCTTGTTCCCTCATGAAGAGAACCCTTTCCCCTGGATGAGCGAAATGATTGACCTCAAGAAGGAGCGTAACTTCTTTGAGACCCGCGTTATCGAATACCAGACCGGCGGCGCGCTGTCCTGGGATTGATACTCAGATGACTTGCATTTGTTCTTCTCCTGCGCGTTCATTGCCATCTGCAATGACCGGCCTGGGCGGAACACACCGTGTTCATGGTGTTGAACCCCGGTTCAGCACCATGAATCACTTGGGCTGCAAAGACCAAGTGTTTTTGAACCAACGATCTAAGATCTTGATCTAGGAGAGTATCTAATGGCAACTGCAAAAAAATCCGCTGCAAAAAAACCAGCAGCAAAAAAACCGGCAGCTAAAAAAGCAGCCGCCAAGAAACCTGTCGCTAAAAAAGCAGCAGCTAAAAAGCCCGTAGCTAAGAAAGCCGTAGCCAAAAAGCCTGTCGCTAAAAAAGCAGCAGCTAAGAAGCCCGTCGCTAAAAAAGCAGCAGCCAAAAAGCCTGTCGCTAAAAAAGCAGCAGCTAAAAAGCCCGTCGCTAAGAAAGCCGCAGCCAAAAAGCCTGTCGCCAAAAAAGCAGCAGCTAAAAAGCCCGCAGCCAAGAAAGCTGCAGCTAAAAAGCCAGCCGCTAAAAAGGCAGCAGCTAAAAAGCCCGCAGCTAAAAAAAAAGTAGTTAGTGCCCCACCGGCAGTAGCAACAAAACCGGCAGCCAAGCCGGTTGCTAAAAAACCTGCCAGCAAACCTGCGGCCAAACCGCACACAAGCGCTTCTGCGCCAGCGGCTTCGCATGTGGCTCAAACCACATTGAATCCTCAGGCTGCATGGCCGTTCCCCACGGGCTCCAAGCCCTGAGCGAACGACCTGCGTTTGCCTCAAACCCGGTGTCTTAACGCACCGGGTTTTTTTATGTCAGCGCATAATTTTGCGGACCGCGACTGGCAATTTTGATGGCACCGATTTTGTTGCCCAACTCAGCACAACGCACCAAGTCCCAACCTTGATCCAATCCGAATAACAAGGCGCTGCGCCAGGCGTCGCCGCAACCGGTAGGGTCGACGACTGCCTCTGCTTTCACCGGCGCCACCACTTGTTTGCGGCCTTGTTGCCAGACTTCGCAACCGTGCTCGCCCAGCGTCACCACCAGTCCCTGCACCTTGGCGGAAATCGCTGCACTGTCCATGCCGGTCCGGTCTGACAGCATTTTTCCCTCGTAGTCATTGACCGTCACCCAGGTGGCCAGTTCAATGAAATGGCGCAGATCAGCGCCGTCAAACATGGGCAATCCCTGGCCCGGATCAAACACAAACGGAATGCCTGCGGCGGCAAACTGTTCGGCGTGCTGCAACATGGCGTCACGGCCATCCGGCGACACAATGCCCAACGTAATATCGGCACGTTTTTCGATACGGATGGTGTGCGCCTGCATCATGGCGCCAGGGTGAAATGCGGTGATCTGGTTATTGTCCAGATCGGTCATGATCATGGCTTGCGCGGTGTAGTCATTCTCGACCATCTTCACAAAATCGGTAGGAATGCCCAAGTGCTTGAGACGGTTGAAATAGTTTTCTCCGTCATTGCCCAGCGTGGCCATGGGCAAAGCGTGTCCGCCCAGCAGCTTCAATCCATAAGCGATATTGCCGGCGCAGCCGCCGAATTCACGCTGCAAACGCGGCACCAGAAATGAAACATTCAGAATATGCAATTGTTCGGGCAGGATTTGCTCTTTAAAGCGCCCCTCGAAATGCATGATGGTGTCAAACGCCAGCGATCCGCAAATTACTACTGCCATGGTCTTTCCAATCTTTTAAAAAAAATTCAAGGGTAAAAAAGCAAGGCTTTGAAGCCGTCTATGTCAGCAGACACAGCAGGCTCAAGGCTGAAGGTAAATGAAAAATTCTGAGTGCGCCGTGCCGGCAAAATATCCGTCAAGCCGAGTTGAGCCGCGGGGACCACCTTGCGCACTCTGACTTCACCGCTGCTGGTCAAACTCAGTTCCAGCGCAGGCGTAGCAAGCTCTGCATCCCCGAGGTTGCGAACCGCACCTTCAAACACAAGACGGTTATCTGCCAGTCGTTTGAAACTGCTGGACTCTATAGATACTTGGTCAGGATCTTTAAAGGGCTGCACATCACAAGCCAAGGGCTGGCACAGCCAAGTCAAAACGGGTCTGAGTTCAGGCACACGCGCAGCCAGCCAATGTCGCTGATACATGGTGAGTTGAAGTAAAAAAACCGCGACAAGTAACCATTGCATCCACAGCCACAGCGGCGATGGCGTTTTTCTGTCAGGCGTTGCGCTTTGACGATGCTGGGAAGGACGAGACAGCGGTTGTGTGAATTCCTGCACAGCTCTGGGATCGTCCATTTCATACAAATGCTGATCGACGGCGAACATATGTGCGCAACGGCCGCAGCGCACCCACCCGTCAGCCACACTCAAATGTTCAGGCAGCACAGTGAAGCCGGTTTGGCATTGCGGACAAAGAGTGACGATGGCCATGCGCTATGCCTTTTAATACAACGGCTGCCGTTTCATGCCGCCGCTACGCCGTGCATCAGCACCCAACCGTCTTGGCGGTCAGCCACTTGCAGCGTCATATGAGTTTGGTAAGCGGCTTGAATCTCTTCCACCTGCCGCTCCAGAATGCCGGCCAGCAACAATTGTCCGCCTTGATGTACATGGGCACAAAGCAGAGGTGCCAGTACTTTCAACGGTGCTGCCAGTATGTTGGCAAGCACCAGCGCGTAGGTGCCCAGCACCTTGTCGGGCAAGCCTGTGTTCACGCTGACACGGTTGTCTTTTGCATTGGCAAGCGTCGCCATGACAGCATCAGTATCGATATCGACAGCGTCGACATGGGCCGCACCCATCATCGCCGCGCCTATGGCCAGAATGCCGGAACCGCAACCGTAATCCAGCACGCGCTGACCCAGTGGCGGGTGCGTGGCGATCCAGCGCAAACACATGCGCGTTGTGGGATGCGTGCCAGTGCCGAAGGCCAGCCCGGGGTCGAGTCGCAACACCCATTTGGCTTGTGCGGGTGGCTGGTGCC
>Ga0209355_1001431_pt1 | contig 13529 bp, 30 predicted proteins | sample LauGreSBDMM110SN_3_FD_187563 | JGI IMG/M metagenome (GOLD analysis project Ga0209355, IMG submission 187563) | Freshwater lake microbial communities from Lake Michigan, USA - Sp13.BD.MM110.SN (SPAdes) (version 2) | ecosystem: Environmental > Aquatic > Freshwater > Lake | place: Lake Michigan...
GTTATTAATTAACTTTTTAGCGCAGATGTAGCACCTGCAGCGTATTCTAAGAGCACTTTTTTCACTTTTAATAATACCACACTAAGCACATTGTTAAATTTTCTCATAATTAGTTATATTTGTTTGTTATACTTACATTTATATTATCAATTTTAATTCGTATTGTTATTGTAAAAGGTTGAACTTTATTTACTTGATTAAAAGTAGAGTAGGTATAACCCCTAGTCTCGAGGTCTCATAAACCCATATTTTCGCTCATGTTTGCGATTTTTATAGTCAAAATGTGCCCAAATTGCTTGATTTATCCGGTCTAACTCAGATTCGCCACCTAAATAGTACTTTACGGAGTTATAGAAGTCGGTTAGATCATGGTCAATGTTATCAAAGTGGTTAGTAAAGAACTCAAACTCGTCACCTTGCATGTAGCTTAACCCAATTATCTCGTTATCTTCTTTTATAACCATAATATACCTATCATCTTGGTCACACCACACTATTTCTTTACTTTGTTTAATTTTATAACTCATATTAGTTGTTTTTAGATTCATATATATTATCATTTTAAGTTCGTGTTGATCTTGTAAGAGTTTTTTAGGTGAAATGCTATACATTTTTTACCTAAAGATCAAAAGTAATCGTTACCCTTGAGTGAAAAACAAGGGCAAACCTTACCTTCGAGTGTATTTGGGTATGGTGTAGGGTGGAGTCTACTCTTTCGGCTTTATTTCAGAGCCAGACCCATATATATTATCAAAAAGAGACCGTGTTAGTGTTGTATGCTATACACCCACGGTGTAGCCTCACGAGGCTTGTTGCAAAAGTGTGACATTAGCTAATTAAGTTAATAGTAGTAGGCTAACGTCGCACTATTTAGAAGTCACTTTCGATTAATTCTTCTATTGATTGTTTCAATGCTTTTAACATTGCACTAGTCGATTGGTTATTGTTATCGGTCTCAACATACTTTAGTAGCATCTTGATCGCATTTAACTTCTCTAGTTGTAATTCGATTGATTGTGTTAAGTTTTTCATAGTATTTATTTATTTGTTATTTTTTAGGTTAATATATCCATTATAAGATCTTGAATTTGGTTGTACACTTACTGCATTATCCGCTAAGTAATGTTCAAACACAAGTTGTGATTCGCTTCTATTTAAGTATATATACTCACACTTAAATAATTCAGTTGCAATTTTGTTTAATTTTTCAATTGTCGTCATAATATTTATTTATTTGTTATTTTTCTATTGTCTGGATTAATATCGTTACCGAATAATTCTTCGTACACGGTTTTAATTCTACTTGGTTGTAAGTCACGTTTCTTGCTCAATGCGTCTTCGTAGAGTACTCTTAAACCGATCATTACTAAATTCTTTTGTTCATCTTTAACTATCATATTATTTATCTTTAGATTCATTTATATTATCATTTGATCGTCGTATTCGTCTTGTAAGTGTATAGCAACGCGCCCAATGATTACAGCGTGATGAGGTTAACCCAAAGCCTACTTTTCAGTAGACTCTAGATTCTCAACTGTAGCTAAATGTCTGACATTAGCTGGCATATCAGTAGATTGCGACCAGTATTCGCGCTTAATCCAACATGGCATTATATTTAGCTTAGGTAGCATAACTTTTAATACTTCATCATGACTATAAGTTATTCTTTGATTTTTGTTATTAATGAAAGTTATAACTTGATTACGACCTAGCCAAGATTTTCTGACTACAAAGTTAGCTCGGACGATCGGCGGATAGATTGCTGCTAATTCTTCTGGACTTAGCTTAGCGATTGCATTGGCAATTAATTCTTTGCTTGATAAAGCAACTTCAACTTGATTTTTCATAGTTTATTTATTTAATTATTATTATTTATATTCATATATATTATCATTTTCTGATCGTACTAAGACTGTAAGAACTTTAATTTATTTAATAATTCTTTTAATTCATCTTCTAAATTTTCATAACCATCGACTTGATCAATTCTATTATAAATTAATTCTTTTATTAACCAAATTTCTTTTAATTCTAAATTCATAATTATTTAATTTTATTATTTATATTAATTTCTTTATTCATATATATTATCATTTTCACCTCGTATTCAGACTGTAGGAAATGCTATACGCAAATGCTATACATTTGCTATACGCTTCGCGTATTGAGCACAGCTCCGCCTGTCCATTCCCCCGAAAGAGAGTAAAAAAGATCCGTGTTACCGGATCCGTTATCGGTTATCGTTTAGTTATAGATACCGAACGATACATTAGCGAACTCACCCGCGATCAATCCGATCACTACTCTTGTGAACCCGAATACAAACAATCCTGTTAGTGTAGCTTTGTAAGTGAACAATACAATCTCTCCTGTGTTTTTAAACTTTCTCATAGTACTTATATTTAATTTGTTATTCATATATATTATCACAACCACACCGTATCGGTACTGTAGGCAATGCTATACGCGTATGCTATACGCTACGCTTCGCGTTGCTCGCTTCGCTTGCTATCGTATTGTATCATGTCACTATCGTATAACATATCGTACACATACACACATATAATATCGTATCGTATCACATGCTAGCCAGCGCATATACACATGCCGCTGCTACGGTATTGAAATACATTACAACGACTAGAGGCACATGTCATACACTAGACATAGGCTACACCCCCCCACCCATCCACACCGAAAAGGCAAATCCTTTTTTTACAATCACAAATCGAGCCGGGGGCTGGGTCATTTCAAAGTCGTTTCCGTGGGGGTATGACCGTTCCAAAATGGTTGGTAACCCGTTGCTTCCATACTTGTCATATACTTTTTTTCAAAACGTACGTTATTATACACAAATATATTAATAATGCACATAATATGATACATTAGTAGTGTGACGTTAGGTAGTTAAATATAATAGTAGTAGGCTAATGTCGCACTGTAAATACGGTATACTATGCGTGATAGTATAAACTATAACTTAAAATATTTTATTATGAAAATGTCAGGAACAAAACCAATGAAAAATACAATGAGAAAAAAATCACCATTAAAATTTGACGGCGTTATTGCCGCTTCTTTAGCTACCAAAGAAGGAAGAGCTAGTTACGAAGCCTCAAGGCCTAAAGGAGAAGGTTTTACCGCTAGAGCGGCTAGAGCTAAAGGTGGTAATGATGCTAAAGCTAAATTAACAAAAGATAATACTGTTAAAGTTGGCGGAATGCTTAGAGTTAGTAAAGCAAGAGCTGCTGAAGTGGCTGCTAAGAAAGAAGCCGCTAAAACTGGTGCAACTACAACTAAAAAGCCTGCTAACCTTAGAGACATAGCGAAGTCAATCCTAAAAAATCCTAAGGGTGCAACTAAAGGCACAGCTAGTGCGTCCGATAAGTCAGGTGCTGGGGCTGCAAAACCGCGTAGTGGGATAAAAGGTGCTATAGATGCAGCTAGAGCTAAGAAAGAAGCCGCTACTGTAAAAACAGGAGGTAAATCTTCAACGAGTGGGTTAAAAGGATTAGCTAATAAGGTAAAAGAAAAAGTTGCTGAAAAACAAGCATTAAAAGCAAAGCAACCTACACAAGCGACTAAGCCAGCGCCGTCCGCGGGCGGTAAACCATCTAATCCGAATGCGCCTTCGCCAACGCCTAAATCAGTAGCAAAAGCGCCTACAGACGCAAAGAGTGCTGCGGTAAAACCAACTGCTTCTGCTTCTAAAGGAGCGCCTGCCGCTTCAGCGGTTCTTCAATTAAAAAAGCGTAGAAGATAAACAATGGCATTTACTCTTAGAAGTCAATCACCTTTATTAAAACAAAAGTTATCACCTAAGGCTGCTAAAGCAAAAGCAACTAGAGATCTTGCGTGTGCAAAAACCGATGATAGGCGAATAAAAAAAGCACACTCACAAAGGATGCATCGTAAAAGCCCCAGTAGTAAAGGTATGGATTATGATCATGAAGATGGTAGATTTGAATCTGTTAAACAGAATCGAGGTAATGAAGGAGAAGGCACTAAGAAAGAAAGTGGTAAAAAATATAAGATAAAGTAATATGAACATGAAAGGCATAGGCCCGCAAGGGTTGGGCACAAGTAAAAATAATGGATACACTATTGGCGAAAGTGAAGGTTGTGGTTGTAATCATAGCCCTTTACATAAGACTGCAGCTTGGGCTCGTAAAGAAGGTAAAGATCCTAAAGGAGGATTGAATGCAAAAGGGGTGGCTAGCTACAGAGCGGCTAATCCAGGTAGTAAATTGCAAACAGCGGTAACTAAAAAACCATCCGAATTAAAAGCTGGTAGTAAAGACGCAAAGCGTAGAAAATCATTTTGCGCTAGAATGTCTGGTATGCCAGGTCCTATGAAGAAACCTAATGGTGAGCCAACAAGAAAGAAATTAGCATTAGATAAGTGGAACTGTTAAATTGTTATTATGAAAGCAGCTAAATCGCCAATGAAGCAAACCGTTAAAGATGCGTGCTATAAGAAAGTAAAAGCTACATATAAAGTATTTCCGTCAGCTTATGCTAGCGGTGCTATTGCCAAATGCAGAAAAAATAAAGGTAAATAAATAATGGCTATTCGTAAAACCGAAAAGGGGGCATCGTTAAAAAGATGGTTCAAAGAAAAATGGACAGATGAAAAAGGGAACGTATGTGGATCCACCGTAAGGAAAGGAACTAAAGCTTGCCGTCCATCTGTTAGAGTAAATAGTAGTTCGCCAAAACCATGGAGAGAAATGTCTTCAATGGAAAAATCAAAAGTTGTTACCGCAAAAAAGCAAGTAGGTATGGGTGCTAGAAGATCAAGTAAAAGTAATGTTAAATAATTAAAAAATAAATAATGGCAATAATATATAGTTATCCACAAGCAACACCTGATTCAGGAGATATGGTGTTAGGCACAAAATTTGAAAATGGAGTTATATCCACTAATTCTTTTTATATATCTGATATAATTAATTTAGTAACTACCGCAGGCCCTCAAGGCCCAGTAGGACCAACAGGAGCACAAGGAGTTACTGGATCTGCGGGGGTAGCTGGAACGGCAGGCCCGGTTGGACTAACAGGATTAAACTGGCAGGGAACTTGGGCCTCGGGAACACCTTATGTTGCAGATGATGCCGTAGGATATGGAGGAGCATCTTGGTTTTGTATATTAGCAACTTCAGGAACAACAACTCCGGATATTGATACAACTCATTGGGCTTTATTGGCGGCCCAAGGGGCAATTGGAGCAACGGGGGCAACTGGTCCACAAGGCCCAACCGGAGCACAAGGAACAATAGGGGCAACCGGACCTACCGGAGGAGTAGGAACATTACAGCAGGCGGTAGATAATGGAAGTACTGTTACAAGTGGAATCTATGTTACTAATCTTGATGGGGGATCAGTAACAGTGTCAGATGGTACTAATGCTACGGATCTAACACCTACTGGTTTAACATTTTTGACTCCTGGGGCTAATATATCTACACTATATATACCTAATACAATAACAGGGAATAGGCTATATGAATTACCAAATGCTTCGGGAACTATTGCTTTAATAGGTAATATTACATTGCAACAAGCAATGATTGGGGGCAATACAATTACTGATGGTTATAATACAATGACTGTTACCGCTGAGTCTATAAAAACAAATAACCTTTTAGGTGGTCAAATAGAAGTTGTTGGGGGAATATCAAATGCAAAACCTTATATAAAATTTGGTTTACCATCTTCCGGAGGAAAAACAGTGACGTTAACTCACGCGGATGTTCAAACGGTAAGCAGGTTAATTAAACTGCCAGATAATAATGGTACAATAGCCTTAACTTCTGATATACCAACACTTCAAGAAGTTTTAGACACAGGTGATAGCGTAATAAATAGTGCAATTTTTGTAAGCAATACTGCAAATGATTTTGAAACAAGTATTAATGAATTTGGAGATGGGCAGATAGTTTTAAAAAGCATAGTTAATGACACGGTTACAAATATTGGAGCAGGTCAAGTTTATTTAGGTACTATTGATGGCTCTGACTATGCTATAATAAATAAAGACAATCTTATTGTTAATGCTGTTAATTATGCGTTTCCAAGCGGTGCATCAAGTCCATTAGCAACTTTAGCTGATATTCCAACTCCTGCTTATACAAAATACATTGGCAATATGAACCAAATTGGCACAGGGAGCCCATCAGTATTAGTATTTGAAAACACGATAGGAAACATTGTGTGGACAAGAACTGGAGTTGGCGCATACCAGGGTACTTTAGCAGGGGCTTTTCCTGTTGCTTCAAAAGTTTGGTGTGCAAAACCACAACCAGCAGGAACTGGATTAAGATATAATCTTACTTTTTTTGGTACAGGCCCAGGTATTATTAGTTTATATCAATATGCGGATGATAACACAACACTAATTGATGGTATAGATTTAGCATCAATAGAAATAAGAGTATACCCATAATTAAAAAATAATAAATGGCAATATCTAATTCATATCCAAGTGGATTCACTGCTAATAGTATTGGGGATCGTTTACAAAATGCTTCAACAGTAGCAACAACAGGCAGACAAATAGCCGCATATACAATATAAAGATGAGTAAAGAAACTTTAGATAAGTTATTGAATAAATGGATTAGTCGCAAGCTATTAGTTTTTTTAGTGGCTTCTATTGGTTTATTTTTAGCTAACATAACTTCAAGGGATTGGGTTATAATTGCAACCGCTTATATAAGCATACAAGGATTTACAGATATAGTTAATAAGTTACGACCATGATAACAACAAAAGAATTAAATGCAAAATACGGAAAGCCTACTGAAGATGGTAGAGCTTATTTAGTAACATTGCAATTACCATATCCTATGCGTTTAGCTTGGGACAAAGATAAGAAGGTTACTAAAATGCGATGTCATAAATTAATAAAAGATAACTTTGAAAAAGTATTTAAAGATCTATTAACACATTATGGTTACGAGCAAATAGTAAAGCTTGGTATTGATCTATACGGTGGTTGTTTTAATTTCCGTAAAATGAGAGGCGGATCAGATTATTCAAGACATAGCTGGGCTGTAGCAATAGACTTAGACCCAGAAAGAAATCAACTAAAGGAAACATCAGCAACGGCAAGGTTTGCAAGACCAGAATATAAAGCTATGATAGATATATTCTACAAGCACGGTTTTGAATCTTTAGGCAGAGAAAAAAATTATGACTGGATGCATTTCCAAATAAAAGAATAATAACAAGCAAATTTAAATCTTAGTTATGAGTGAAGATAGTGAAAGACTAGATCGCCTTGAACATCATTTTAGATTGTATAAGCAAGATATGGTAGACATCAAAGACAGTGTTAAAGAAATAAAAATACTGTTAGGTGGTTCTGCATTAAACGGAAATAAAGGCTTTGTTAGGTTAATGGAACTTAATGAAGAAAAAATAGACAATATTGAAGTTGAAATTGCTAAAATTAAAAATGATTTTGAAACAGCTAAATTTTGGGGAAGAGGCGCAACTGGAGTAGCTTTCGTGACATTAGGTTTAATCATTAAAAAAATATTAAGTTTATAAACATATTAACAATGAAAAAAATTATATTTATAATAGCAATACTTTTAACTTCCTGTGCTTCTAGAAAAGTGGCGGTCAATAAAACCGATATAACAAAAGACAGCATTGTTGAAACAAAAGTTATAGTTACAAAAATAGATACCGTAAATAAAACAGATTCTACGAAAGTGATTGTAAATGCAGATAGTAGTGAAATTACTATTACACCTATTGATTCAAGCAAAACAATTGTGGTCGATGGTAAGACTTATAAAAATGTTGTTTTAAAGATTAAAAAAAATAAATCTAACATATTATATACAAACAATAAAAAGGAGTCAAATATTAAGCGTGTTGATTCCGTGGCAACGTCTAAAGTAAAAACAAAAGAACATCAAGTTGGTAAAACAAAAACAATCGATAAAGAGCAAAGTTATTGGTTTTTATTTTGGTGGGTATTATTAATATTAATTTTATATTTATTATGGCGAAACAGACTACGGCTATTCAGCGTATTGTAAAAAATATTGCAAGGCCTGGGATACATGCTAAAGCTAAAACATCTAATTTAAAAACATCTAAAAATTATAAAAAATTATCTAGAGGACAAGGATAGGTAAAAAAAATAAAAAACAGGTGATATATAAGTTATATCAATTTAATCAAATAAAATTATGTCAGACGCTATAGTCAAAAATTTAAGTTTTGGAAAAGAAGCCAGTGATAAAGTATTTGCCGGAATAGAGAAACTAACAAAAGCAGTTAGCTCTACATTAGGGGCTAGTGGTAAATGCGTTCTTTTAGAAGACGCAACCGGTAGACCTGTAATTACAAAAGACGGGGTAACAGTTGCTGATTCTATTATTTTACTAGACCCTGTAGAAAACATGGGAGCTACATTATTAAAAGAAGCCGCAAGAAAAACTGTTAGAGAAGCAGGTGATGGAACAACCACAGCAACTGTATTGGCACATGCAATCTTAAAGAACGCGTATGCTATTGAAAATCCAAACGAAAGAAAAATAAAAGAAGGTATAAATTCAGCGGTCAACAAAGTTATAGAATATCTAGAAAAGATAGCTATAAAAGTAGATGACAATATGTTAGATCAGATTGCAACTATATCGACAAACAACGATCCTGAATTAGGTAAGTTAGTTGGCGATGCTTTTAGATCAGTTGGAAATACCGGGGTTGTAATGATGGAAACAACATCCGATCCTGAATGCAGTCTAGAATTAGTTGAAGGTATACAATGTGATATGGGCTTAAAGAACATGCATTTTGTAACTAATCAAAAAAGCAAAACTGCAGAACTAGATAATCCATTAGTATTATTAATTGAATCACCAATAGATAATATAAGACAAATACAATCAATATTAGAGTATGTTATAAAAAATAATAAATCATTACTTATAATTGGAGATATGGAATCAATGCCATTATCTACATTGGCAATGAATAAGTTAAAAGGTAACATAAAAATAAATGTTATTGACGCGCCTACATTTGGTGTAAATAGAAAAGAGATATTTGACGATCTAGCATTACTCACTGGAGCAACCGTAATTGACGAAGACCTTGGTGATGATTTAGATTTAATACAACCAGAATTACTGGGCACTTGTGTTAAAAGTATTACTAGTCAAGAAGAAACAATATTACATATAAGTGAAACACCTGAAAAGGTATTAGAGATTATAGAATATATTAAAGAATCATTATTAGAAAATCCGCCATCAAGCAAAGTAATAAAGCTTGAAAAAAGATTAGCAAGATTAACAGGTAGAATTGCTTTATTTAAAGTTGGAGCTAATTCTGAAATAGAATTAAAAGAAAAAGCGGATAGGATTGAAGATGCTATATGCGCAACTAAAGCTGCGATCAAAGAGGGTATTGTACCTGGTGGAGGAATTGCTTTATTAAATGCTTCTCATAATATAGATACCTTTTCTGTTGGAGAAGAAATATTATTAGATTCTATTAGAGCTCCGTTTAGAACAATATTAGATAATGCAGGCATTGAAGAAGTGCCAATTAAAGTTATATCAAGTATTGGATACGGCCTTAATGTTGTAACAGGTGAAACTGTTGATATGATTAAAGCCGGTATAATTGATCCGTTGCTTGTTACTAAAAGTGCATTAAGAAATGCGGCATCTGTAGCGACAACTATATTGTCAACTGATTGTGTAATTAACAACTTAAGGGCATAATGAAAGCAGTTGGTAAAAGATTAATTATAGAAAAAATAAAAGAAGGTACCTCTGAAACAAAAGGGGGTCTTCTATTAGCTGAAAATCACAGAGAAGATATTAGATATATAGAGGCTAAGGTTATTAGTGTTGGGGATGAAGTAGTGGGTGTTAAAGAAGGTGATAGTATATTTTATGATAGACATAACGGTCATAAGATAGAGCCTGGAAAAGAAACCTATTACGTTATAAGATTAGACGATGTTGTAGTTGTATTATGAGCCGTTTAGAACCTTCAGATATTAAGGATCTTGGTTTATTAAAGCACTATAGAATAATACGCAGATGGGCTTGTAGGAATAATGATTTAACAGATGCAGATTTGGAGTTGTTAATTTATTTTGATTGTATGGAGTTCTTTACAAAACAAGATTATAAAATAGGTACGTACGCTTACAGTTGGGACAATAAACGCTGGAACAATTTATTAAAAGAAGGGTGGATAGTGGTTTGGAGAAATAGAAACCATACAACCCAAAAATACAATATATATAAAGTTTCATTCAAGTGTAAACAACTAATAAGTAGAATGTATCGTATAATGCTTGGAAGAGAAGATCTCCCAACAAGCCATAGAAATGTTATAATGAGTGGTAAAACCTATATGGATAATCTCATGATAACAGCAATAAAAAATGTAAATAAAGATAAAACAAGAAACAATGAATCAACTTAATCCAACACCTATAAATCCTAAAGGGTTTACAAATACGGATAACATACAAGGAATGTTTGGCGCTCAAGTGCCAAATACATTTACAAGAAATGTTAACGGTGTAACCGATCCAAATACATTAGCAATGGTTGATCCATTAACTAATCCAATACCACCACCAGCTGGTGTCGCTACCCCAGTTGTTCCACCTTATGATATAAATAAACAATAATTATGAACTTAAACGCAAAAAAACATCCGATGAACGTCCATGATAAAGAAGCAAAATTATCTGGAGTAGGAGCTAATGCTTTATGGAATGGTCCATTTGACACTACGGCATTACCAAAAGGAAAAGGATCAAGTTCCGGAAAAAACGGAATTATATTCAATAACGATAAACCTGTTTGCGATCCGCGGGCAATAACCCAAAGAGCAAAAGGCAAATACTAAGATTACCAAAATACAAACAATAACCAACAACTAAAAACTAAAAAAAAAACAAAATGGCAAAATTTATCACCGTTCCTTCAACCGCTACTGGTTACGCAACCGCTTCTATTCCAAATGGAGGACCAATTAACTTACCGTTAGATTTAATATTTGACGTAAAACAAACTCAGCAACCGCTACCATTATCCATTTTGATAATAGATTAGGAGCTGGTCAAAAAACACTTACCTTAACACATACTTCAACTTCTGGTTCTGGAACTTTGCCTGTAGTAGCTAACGCTATTTATGCCGCAATGAATGCTGCTCCTGGAGGAACATTTGTTTCTGTTTCATTACCTTCAGGCATTTCTGTAGCCTCCGCTGTTTACGCATAATTATTTATCTTAAATTCCCCTATAGAGTAATCCGTAGGGGAATTTAATAATACTTATTATTTATATGTTAGAATTAACTGAAATTCATAGAGCTAGTAATGGTCTTGGTGATACTATAGAAAAAATTACTAAAGCCACAGGTATAGAATATGCGGTAAAAAAAACTTCTGAAATATTAGACATGCCTTGTGGTTGCAATAAACGTAAAGAAGCATTAAATAATCCAGATTTGTTAGTAAATAAAATATTTTACAAGAATGGCGTTTAAAATGGCGGGATTTCCATATAATATGGATAACACACCTATTTATAGTACAGATATGGACGGCGATGTTTTAGGCATGGCTCAGTCTAATGGAACTATATTAGTTAATAAAAATGTATCCCCTTTGGAGTTAAAAAAGAATAAGACCATAGAGCATGAAAAAGTGCATATAAACCAAATGAAACGTGGTGATTTAGATTACAATGATTCTCACGTTATTTGGAAAGGTAAAAAATACCCTCGTTCTAAAATGAAAGAAGGAGCAAAAAATCTTCCATGGGAGAAGGAAGCTTATAAAAAGCAATAAATACGCGTAATAATAATAATATATAACTTTAATCAAATATATTATGAAAAAATTATTTTTATTATCGGGGATGTTTTTTATGTTCTTTTTTGCTAACGCTCAAAAAATGAGTAATGATTTTTTAGAAGGGCATTGGACTTCTAAAGGAGAAGGCACTGAAATATGGTTTAATGTTTCAGATAACAATGAATTAACAATAATTGAGGTTTCATCTTATACGGGTGATCCTTTAACTATTTTAGAACACAAGATAGTAGGTAATGCGTTTTATTTAAAGACTGTATTTGAAAAACTAAACTTTGAATCAACATCAACATTCACTATTGTAAACAAAAACACTATGGCTTTAGACGTTAACAGCGACTATCCAGGTGTGTTAATATACACAAGGGTAAATAATAAAAACTAAACAAACAAAAAAATGGCAACAAAAAAAATGGCTGTAAAAAAAATGATGGTAAAAAAGCCAGCTGCAGCAATGAAAAAAGCTTCTCCTATGAAGCAAAAACCTAGAGTTGATGATGCTGAAATGAAAGCATACATTAAAAGCAAAGGTGCTGCTAAAGACAAACAGGTGGCAGCGCACAAGCAAGGTTTAAAAGATAATGATAAAAAAGGGTATACAAACGATCAAATTAATTTATATAAAAACATAGCGGGCAAGGGAGACTACTCAATGGGCGGAGCTACTGTTAATTTCAGAACAGGCCAGAGCAAAATTACAGATTTTGATAAAAAATATCGGCATGGGTCAAATGATTATATGAGAGACGCAGCTTTTACAAAAGGTGGTAAAGGAGAAGGAACTACGTCTGGAACGAGAGGTGGAAATTCAAGCGGATTCCCTAGCCAGCAGTACCTAAAACAATCTGATGCATCAAAAATGAGCGATAGACAGTTCCGTACACAATTTGTAAATGACAGTATTGGAACTCAAGGAAGAAAAGAAATTCACAAAAATATTGGAGAAAATTACGGTAGAGTTGGTAAATTATATGGTTTGCAAGATTCAGAAGTAGGTGCTAATATTAAAGCAGCTATTAAGAAAAAGTCTCCAGCTAAACAAATGAATCCAATGGATAAAAAACCAATGGCTAAAAAAAATACAAAGACAGGGGAATATAAAAAAACTACTCCTGCTAAAATGAAAAAATGCTAAATGAAAAATCTATCAACAACAGGTTATAAAAGAAATAGTCCTGATAAAGATAGACCTTATAATGTAATACCTAGCGGGGAGATCACAATGAAAAACGTTGATTTCCCTGTTTTGGGTATAGATAATAAAGGTAATTCTAAAGTTATGAAGCCAGGTAAAAATTATAGTTATCCGGGTAATACTGTATTAGAAATACCTATGAAGAAATCAACAATATATAATAGAATATTTAAAAAATAAATTATGGGACAATTTGGAAATCAACCAGATTTTGGAACAAGAGCAGCAAACGGAACTCCAGAGGGTAATGGGTATTCTTCATTAGAATATACTGTGCCTTTAAATGGAGCAGCATTATACATTGGTATAGGAGGTGATTTAGCTTGCAACGTTGTGGGTGGAAATTGGCATGGCCCAGGAACTCCAAATACAACTGTTTTTAGAAACATACCTAATGGTACTTTTTTCCCTGTTATAGTTAATAATGTTTGGGTCAATGATGGAGATGGAGTAACCACCACTTG
>Ga0209355_1001433_pt1 | contig 13518 bp, 11 predicted proteins | sample LauGreSBDMM110SN_3_FD_187563 | JGI IMG/M metagenome (GOLD analysis project Ga0209355, IMG submission 187563) | Freshwater lake microbial communities from Lake Michigan, USA - Sp13.BD.MM110.SN (SPAdes) (version 2) | ecosystem: Environmental > Aquatic > Freshwater > Lake | place: Lake Michigan...
GATTTGTTGGATTTGTTGGTTTTGTTGGATTTGTTGGATTTGTTGGTTTTGTTGGATTTGTTGGTTTTGTTGGATTTGTTGTCTTTGAGAGAACGGATCGTATTTCGTCTTCATACTTGCTGGAGATATTGTCAAACTTACCTTGACATGGTTTCGGAATATTGATAAAGTAGTCGTAAATAGAATGAAAATGACCAAAGATATGAATTGCATTGGCACAGTCTCTGAAAAACCCTGATGACATTTTTAGTACTGTGAAAGAAACAACAAAAATACTGATCAAAATAGACAATTCTATTTTTTCTTCGCTATATAGATAGAACGATGCAATGTTCAGGGTCGCAAATATGATAATGAAGATAAGTGAAATCAAGAAACGAAACGGAATTCCACATATAAGAGAAGAATGGTGTAGATTTTTTGCTTTTTCACTTTCGTTTCTTAACATTCTATCTTCTCTTTCCTCTTGACAGTTGGAAAATACAGTTATTAAGTTGTAAAAAAAATCTTGTATGTACTCTTGCATGGAATCAAATCCCTTTTCTCTAGTAAACGATTTAAACTCACAACTGTCATGGAAATAATATGCAGTGATGAATAGAAATACAGTTTGTAGTAGAAAAATAAGTCCAATGAACCAGTGACAAAAGAAGAAGTAACCGATTGTGTAAACCACTGAAATCCCGTAGACAAAAATAAAAGTTTTCAATTTATAAAAGCAGTCACTAATAAACTCCGGGAATTTTACAAGTTTACTGATAATACTACCCACCTCCACTTCATGATAACTGTTACTATGACTTTTTACAGTCTGACTAATTAATTCTATGCGACTAAAGTGTTGAATTGCCGGCACAATTTCAGAATCCATGTAAGAGATGCCAGTTTCTAAAAGTTGGAAGGCTGACCATAATCCAATGAGGAAGAGAATATAAGGCAGACTTTCCATGAAAAGTTTCGATTTTGCTTGATTGAGATTGGCGATGAGAATACCATAGACGTGTGGTATAAATACTCCTTGAAGACCTACAATACAAATACATATTAGATAAGCTAGAAGAATCCATGTATGTTGTTCCGTAAATTTGGTTATATGTGATAAAATAGTCGCTGTAAAGTCGTTTTCATGACTCTTCGTGTCTTCTGTACTCATCGTCATGTTTATGGGCCTCTATAACCATTAGTCGATAGATTTTTTACATTTGAAAGGCCGACTCAATATTTGTAAAAAACAATCTCAAACAATATTCGTGAAAGTTGTGAATCAAACAAGAATCTCATCTATTTACTGTCTACCGACTGCTGTCTTTTTTCGAAAGATTTTTTTTTTGTAATTGGCCTTCATGGTTTGTCGGTTTCTTTTGTTTTCCCCTGATTTAAAGGTAGTAGATAAGACCACCTGTTTATTTTTGTTTTCCTCGGATGTTTTCATTCGATTCCAAGCTCTTTTGTAGATACTGACTACTTTGTCAATGAATTCTTGCTTTCGATTATTATTTGATTTTATTATCATGTACGTGAAAGGGTTTGCTAATAATGCAATAAGAAAAAATCCAATAAATATCAGTGGTGATTTTTGATTTGTAGAGCTAGAGCTATATTTCATGACAGTAATCCCGGCAATCAATTGGAAAGCTAAAGCGAAAATTTTCATCCACATCAGTTGTTTAGATCCATATCTAGACTTTGTTTCTTGATGAATTTCATCAAACGTTTTGTTTCTAAAGTACGAGAGTATGTAATTGTAGAAAGTACTACGAATGTTATAAACACTTGATGGTAAACCTATGAATTCAAATATAAATAATTTCCAAATTGAACGAGCAACTGTAGAAAACCAACCAGGAATATTCTTGTTGAGAAGATAGTGTATTAATTTAATCTTTTCTGGCATTGGAAGGTTGCGAAAAGATACTTGATCTAGTTGAATACCAATTTCACTGTCGTCAAAGTACTCTTTAATCTCCGAGTACAAATCATCCAAGTCCACTTCCGTCAGAATACTCATCGACTCTATCGACAACGTTTGTATATAAGAGAGTTGATCGCTTGAAGTAGATTTCATTTTAAATTTTGTTTGTGATTTTATCTAACTTCATAAGGAGATTTTTTCTTGCCACGTGAAAATGATAACGTTTTTTCTATAATAATTTATAAAATTATTTTGTCATCTGCGGAAATAGCCGAATTTTCAATTTCGTTTTTTTTCATAGATTTTATTATAAATACTATAATATTTAAACCAGTACCCGTACAACTACTCATAATAACATATGGATTATCAATACAAACACCATATGTGATTCCAAGACCACCGGAAAGAATCCATATTCCCCATACAGTTGTGGTTATTTTCACTTCTACATCATATATCATGGAATAAATTTCTGGAAAAAATCCGAGAATTCCCAATGCATTCGAAATGACCGAAATAATTCCATAATACGTATCAATCATTTTAACAGTTTTATTATTATTTCTTTATTTCACCATTCTCAGTCGTTTATATTCTGGTGGTTCATACTCTTTTTCACTTGAAAAGTCACTTTACATATTTGTATTTTTTTATAAGATGTTCGGAGAAAAGTTTTGACTAGATTACTCTGAATCATCTTCGTCGCTAGAGTCACCAAATAAATCGTTCACGGTGATCGTATTATCACCAAGCGTCACGGTGTCGTCACTAGGAAGCAATTGTGTCACAGTGTCGTCACGAATTTGCGACTTTTCTGGAACAATTTTTTCATATGTTTCTCTAAACTGTATTCGATCTGATTCCTCTGCTTTTCGTCTTTTCTGCCAATCAAGACTGTTTGTAGTTTCCAGCACGACATGAAGTTGCTTTTGTCCACTTGGGGTAAGCTTAAAGTAAATGCGAACATTTATTTTTGCTTCTTGAAGACCTTGTTTTGCAACTTTCTCGCTTTGAACAAAAGAGTCAACATTTTCTTTCCTAGGGGTAACCAGTGTCTCATCTAGTTGTTTGAGTGCTTTAATCCATCCTATAACTTGTCCACATACTTCTATTTTTTTCTTGAGAATTTGCGTGTCTACAGATGGGTCGCACATGTACTGAGAAGCACATAGACGTATAAGATTTCGATGCCTTTCTACCATCTGTTCCGAGAACTTAATTTTGTTCTTGTGTAGAAGATGATATACTCGTAGAAGAGTTGAATAATAAATGGAACAACCTTCCAGTAAATCCGTTTGCTTTGCATTCATGACTCTACCTTTCTTTCTTTTTTGAGACACTTGTGATGATACTGTTTCACGATTAGGTTCTATTCTATCACCTAGAATGATTGCTTTCTTTTTACTGGAATGGTTTTGCTTCATTTCCTGGAACTGTAGGAAGTTTGTACTTTCTTTACACTGGAGACCAAATTTTTGAATTTCCAAGTCAAATGCATCGGTTATACAGGAAATACCGTATCGGTCACTTTCATCAGAGGAAGGTCTATTTTTATCATAAGAAAGAATCCATATTTTTTCCGGTACTTTCTTTAACATCCGATTACTAGGCTTCACGATTAGTTGAAAAAAAGGAACCGATAGAGCAAAATAATTTTTTTCTGGATTTTGAAACGAGGCAGTAAACGGTGTTGACGATTGTATCAGCGGTAACTGTGAAAAAAATCTTACAAACGAACACGTCCATCCAATCTGTAGACGAAACGGAACAGACGACTGAGTATACGATACACATAGAATCGATTCATATTCCTGTACTGTGACGACTTTATTAGAAATGTTTATGTTTTCGGAGATAACACCATGATGTAAGAGATATGGGTTCTTGCAGCTAACATCAGATAGCGAAGATTCAAAATACTCCTCAGGAGGTTCCATATCTTCATATAATTTATTCATGAGTCGAATACCATGAGAGTTCGCACGAATGGGAATATTTGTGATTTTAATTTCCTTTGGATTTCCATACTGACCTTGACAGTATTTTTCTAAAATACATCTATCGGGTGCTGAAGGAGTAGCATATGACGTTTGCAAAACCAATTGGTACATAATTGGTCAAGAAGATGAAATTATGAGATATATTTTGAAAAAGTCGGTTTCTTCAAATTAGTTTCTTTTCTGTGCGTATGAATATAAAAGATATACTATTTAAAAAAAAAACTTTTCCTTATCTCCACGAAATGTCTGATAACTACGACTATTATATCCTCGCAACGACCCTTACAGTACTTCTTCTCCTCATGACACTTCAAGCTGTTTACCCTTTTTTCAGTCGGAAACAAATTATTGAGTCTATGCACTCTCGTTGTGACTCTTCAATGGGTTGTAATGATTTTACGACTCACGAGCCTTCGGTATTTTCTTCTTTTCCAAAAGAGAAAAATCGTGACAATGGATACAACTATGGAACTCCTCTTGTAAACTCTTGTCTTTCACGAAATAAAAATGGAGACTGTGACCAAGAGTACACTTGTGTACTCACGCCTCATAACGAACGGATCTGTCACTGGAACCAAAAGTGAATCGATTTATTTGGATCAGCTACTCAAAATCATACTTAGATCTATCCCAGTGAAAAAAATCATACGTTTCTGTACAGTGCTTTGAATATGTCTGTATGTCAGACATCGAATCTTCTCCACATAAGGTGATAACAAGAGCTGGATCAACAACATAACCACGCAATTGACTTGGCCACATCAACATAGCGATTTTCAAAAGTTCATCAAATGCTGCGAATGGATGATCTTTTAAAAACGGTAGTAGTACCTCAAGAGCATCTTTCCGATAAATCATAGCATGGGCACCTGTTGTGAACTCATTAAAAAAGTGAAACTTATTTGATGTACTAAATGGTGTGTGATAGTTCTTTGTACCTAAGGCTAGAATATTCCAGTCAGCTGGAAGATTGGTAGATATTTGATACCATTCTTCTTTAAATTGTTTGTGAAACCTAGCATCGTCCTCAAAAATACAGGTATATAAATAGTCTTTATCTAAAGCAGTCGTCATGATTTTAATATTTGACATGAGAATGCCATAGGCTCCTTGACTTAAACATATCGCTGTATATCTCTCTGGATTCAATTTAAATCCTGGAAGCTTATTTAGAAAAAAATTCCGAAATCGCCGATTTTGTAAAACGATTTTATCTATTTGTTCTTTGTAATTCTCATACTCAATTACATCTTCCATCACTTCGATAGGGTCAACTGCTTCAAGAATTTTTGGTCGTAAAAAGGGAAGTTTTGAGAGACTAGAAGTACTATTCTCGTTCTCCCAGAAAACTCGACGGTCTGGACGTCTTGATAGATTTATGACATAAGCGTTCTCGAAGTATCGTTCTTCGTGCTGAAGTAAAAACTTCAGCATATGATGAAAGAGTGTACTACTGTCTTGTAAACAACGATACTCCTCGATTCTGCGAAGAATAAATTCGTAGTGGCGCCAGTAAATATGAAGTACAGCAGTTGAATCGTTTACTTTTGAAACTTGAAGAGGAAATGATTTGAACCAGTGAAACGTTCTTGACTTACTGTTCAGAAACTCATTTCTCGCAAGTAAACTATCTGTGTCACAACCCTCAAGACTAAAAAAAATACTACAACGGTAAAAATGAGTATTATCTCTACGATGAAGTTGTTCTTTTAAATCATTGATAAACTTGTTGAATTTTTGACAAATTGTGCTTATACTTGATACTTGTTCTGAAGGATTTGACCAGTTGAAACAATAGTCTTCCGATGTGCTGTTGTTAGAATTTCGTATAGAGGAGCATGTATAAATATAAGATGCGATCACATCCGGGATCTCATTTTTCAGAACTTTTACAAAGAGACATTTCTTTATGATATCCGAGATTTCCTCTTTTTGGAAACATGGATATTGGTTTCTTATATACTCCAAAAGATTCGACGTACTTGATTGATAGTATGTATAAATACAGTTTTTCACTTTTTCTTCTCTTTCACTTTCACTCTTATAGTTAATCACGTCGATAAAATTTAGATGTTTTGCAGTTAGTGATTCTGTACTACCTTCGATTTCATTCCATAGAACGATAAGAGAGTTATGATTCTTTGTTCTTTGTAAATTGCTTTGACAAGTGAATTTATGTACTCTCTTTTTGTCATGATACGGCATAATAATGATTATTTTCTCAACTTGATCCTTTTTTATTTCTCGATATTGTACCTTTCTTAGAAATGTAATTATCAAAAAATAAATAAGGCGTAATTTTAAATTTAAATAAAATAAGGCGTAATTTTAAATTTATATGACTTTTGGATGAGTTCTATACCACTACTAAAACATGTTCAACGTATATGCTACTATCAATTCATACTGGATTAGTTGGATCAAAGCGGATTTAGCTAACTCTAAACCGTCTTATGTTTTCCCAACTATCGTCGTGATTAGGACATTTTGTCTCATATTTTTCAACGATACGTTTAGCGAGCAAATCTGTGATTTTCTTACAACGATGTATAATGATGGTTTTGAGCCCTTGACAGTTTTTGATCACACTACCAATACCAGTGTCCGTAATGTTCCAGTCTCCAGATAAACTAATAGATGTCAATTTGGAACAATGTTCAGCCATTTTGTACAATGCAACATCTGTGATTTTGTTACAGTTGTCTAAATAGATTCTCAAGAGTCCTCGGCAAGCTCTGGTCATCTCAATAACTGAATCATCTGTGATCTTACAACATCCGTTCAAATTGATATGCTCAAGTTCCTTGCAACTTCTCGCTAGATAACCGATCCCATCGTCTGTGATCTTCCAACAATCACTGAGAACGATCCTTTTCATTTCACGACAATTTTGAGTGAAATACTTCATTCCCGTATCACTGATCTTCCAGCATGAATTAAGGTTAATGCTAGTCAGACCATGACATCGTCGAGTTATCATATCAATGGAATTGTCCGATAACCTCCAACATTCGCATAGAGTGATACTCTTTAGTCCCGGGCAAAGTTTTGTCAATGAGTCAACTCCATTGTCGGAAATCTCAGTACATCCTGATAAGTCAATGTTTGTGAGTCCTAGACAGTTATTCGCTAAGTAACCAACTCCAGTATCCGTGATCTTACTTGCATACGATAAAATTACACTTACTAGTCCTATGCAACCATATAAATCCAGATATTCGAACTCAGAACGTATTTTTGTCAAACATATTTCTTCCACTTTGATTTTTCTGGATGAAAGGTACAGTAGAGTCCGAGGTGTACAAACAAGAGAAGGAATTCTAAGATTACTCAGACACTCAAGTAAAGTAAGTGACTCCTTAATGCGACCACTATACTCAGAACACTTGCGTCTGCTCAAGAGTGCCTAGAAATTAGATGTTAGGGTTAGAAACCATAAAGGATTGAACCACCATTAAGTACCATATCAAGTCTCATGATGTCTTTTAGATGAAGAAACTGAATCACATGAAAAAATACATCGTTTGGAAAACAGTTTGTCGAAGTTCCATTACTGTCCATTTTACTATAGACTTGAGAAGTTTAGTTTACACCTTTTTGAATTTCAAACGTCGATTTTCAACAAGCCATGTAATCACTTTTTTTTCTATGGTATATAGTAAAGTGGTTCCAAAAGGGACCATTTTCATATAGAGATTTGATCCCTTTTTTTCTATCAAACGGAACCACTCTATAGGTAGTTGCGAAAAAAGTGATCCCTCAAGGAACCGCACCCTAATTTCATCCCCTTCACGAAATTTATAATCAAAAAACTATCAGAATTACGACAACTTGAGGAATGTGGAGCGGACAATACAATTCACTTCTCCTGTCTCTTGTTCTTGCGAGTGATAACTCGACTCCTATGGCCCATATAATGTCCGAGTGGCTCGACATGAACGCCATTTGTCGACTGGACAACGCCATTGTGAGTGGTCGAGTCGGAGGCTTGCGAGAAGATTTCCTTGCATCGCTGAAGCACTGGTCGATTTTCAACGGCTTGGGGGCAGGTACGGACTCAGATGCGTTTGTAGACTGGTTGCTGCTGCGAGGAATCACCGTGAGAGTACTACACCCCGCCTTGGAGGAACGGGTGAAACGATGTCGGATTCAACGACACGATGTTGTAGCGAGAGCCGCTCTATACAAACGAATAGTCACCGTCCATCCATGCTATCGTCATGTACCTGCTCTATGTGACTACGGCAACTTACTGATTGACACAGGAGAGATTGCTGAAGCCGATGCCATGTATCAGAGAGTGCTTGCTATCGATCCTGATGATTTCACTACACTGAATAACTATGGCGCCTTGCTGAGTGACAGAGGAGACCTTGTTGCAGCCGAGGCCATGTATCAGAGAGGGCTGATAGGACTTGTTATCCATCCTGATAATGTCACTATACTGGGTAACTACGGTGTCTTACTGATGAAGAGAGGGGACCTTGCTTCAGCCGAGGCCATGTATCAGAGAGGGGTTCTTGCTGAAGCCGAGGCCATGTTTCAGAGAGTGCTTGCTATCCATCCTGGTCATGTCACTACATTGGGTAACTATGGTATCTTGCTGTATAAGAGAGGAGACTTTGCTGCAGCCGAGACCATGTATCAAAGAGTACTTGCCATTGATCCTGGTCATGTTAAAACACTGTGTGACTATGGTATCTTGCTGGATAAGAGAGGAGACTTTGCTGCAGCCGAGGCCATGTATCAGAGAGTACTTGCTATCGATCCTGGTCATGTCATTACATTGTGTGACTATGGTCTCTTGCTGTATAAGAGAGGAGACATTGCTGAAGCCGAGGCCATGTATGAGAGAGCACTTGCCATTGATCCTGGTCATGTCCGTACACTGAATAACTATGGTATCTTGCTGGATAAGAGAGGAGACTTTGCTGCAGCCGAGGCCATGTATCAGAGAGTACTTGCTATCGATCCTGGTTATGTCATTACATTGTGTGACTATGGTCTCTTGCTGTATAAGAGAGGAGACATTGCTGAAGCCGAGGCCATGTATGAGAGAGCACTTTCTATCGATCCGAATCATGTCAATACATTGTGTAACTATGGTGTCTTGTTGGATGACAGAGGAGAGATTGCTGAAGCCGAGGCCATGTATCAGAGAGTACTTGATATCGATCCTAATCATGTCACTACATTGGGTAACTATGGTATCTTGCTGAAGAAGAGAGGAGAGATTGTTGCAACCGATGCCATGTATCAGAGAGTACTTGCAATCGATCCTGATCATGTCAATACATTGTGTGACTATAGTGTCTTGTTGGATGACAAAGGAGAGATTGCTGCAGCCGAGGCCATGTATCAGAGAGCACTTGCCATCGATCCTGGTAATGTCATTATACTGAGTAACTATGGTCTCTTGCTGGATAAGAGAGGAGAGATTGCTTCAGCAGAGGCCATGTATCAGAGAGGACTTGCTATCGATCCTAGTAATGTCATTATACTGAGTAACTATGATGTCTTGTTGGATAAGAGAGGAGAGATTGCTTCAGCCGAGGCCATGTATCAGAGACTTGCTATCGATCCAGATCATGTCGATGTCGATCTTTAAGTCGTTTTTACTCATCTAAAAAAGATAAGAAGCTTTGTAAAAGTTCTAGTGTTAATTGACAGTACTGCACTGGATATCGTATGTGATCAGTATTCACAATGATATCGAGTTTCTCAGAAATATTTTTTTCGTTATTAATGTTTGGATCAAATACAATCTTTTCACTGTACACTATGTTTTTCATGTGAAGTCCCTTGACAAAATCGACATCCAAGGATACATTCGTGATATTGTTAACAAGTTTTTCATGATTTGTCACAAGAATCTCGTATTCATCTTTAGATAAGTGAAAAGACTGATTGAAATGGCTGATAAGTTCGTCCATGCTACTAAATGTAAAAAGTAAAAAATATAAAAAATGTATTACCGTATGATTTTTAATTACAAAAAAAGTAGTACACTACTCTTATATAGTGGAATCTTACTCTTGATTCGTATTCCTACTGTCGGTAATCTAAGATTTACAAAAATATTTTCTTGTAATATAAGAATACGATCACGTGAAACCTAGAAATATATTCAATTTAAACCAACAGAACAAAAGTATGAATTTAGCATTGACCGGAAGTTTGCTCGGATTGGGTTATGTTCTTTCAAGTGATGAAGATAGTAGTAAAAGACGACAAATGAACACAGAAATGACATCCTCTTCTCAACTTCAGAAGAAAACCAATCGAGGAGGAGGAAGGCGTATGGAGAGACAGTCTGATCAGGCACCTAGTGTGTACAATCAATCAATCAGTAGATACGCCAATGAGTATGATCGTCGTCTTGTAGAAAATTCCTTTGACAAAATGAAAACTCCCGAAGACTCAAATATAATCCCACCATTCTATAATCGTCAAATTTTCAATGATAGTACCAATACATTTATTGCCGAGAAAACTTCAGCAGCTGCCGTAAACTCAAGCGTTAACTCACTTACTGGTGAAAAAATTCCTGTCTCTGAATTTACTCACAATAATATGGTTCCATTTTTTGGCGGACATATTCGTCAAAATGTCAATGTAGAATCAAATCGTTCCATCATGGAGAATTTCCAAGGTTCTGAACCTGTTTTCTGGAAAGAGAAAGAAGAACAAAAACCGTTATTCAAACAAGAAAAAAATGTGTCTTTTGTACATGGAACACCTTCTCGAACCTCATCTGTCACAGAACGTTATGTACCTTCCAATTTCCGCCAAGGTGAATTCCCATTTCAGCCACAACATATTGGTCCCGGAATTGGATTAAATCCCGACGATCTTCCTACTGGTGGGTTTCATCAAGATACACGACAGTACGAACTTCCTAGAACAGTGGATGAGTTACGACAGGGATCAAATCCTAAGATTACCTACAATGGTCGATTGAAACCAGGAAAAACAGTTGTTACAAATAGATCGGAACCATCTGAAATGGCGAAAAAGACTTCTGATTCGTACTTTGAAAATTCTCCGGAACGGTACTTAACGACGGTCTCAAACGAAAAAGAACAGACGTATCGTTCTGAAATTGTTGAAAAGTTTACAAATCGACGAACGACCTGTGACAATGAATACAAAGGTGCGGTTGCTCCATCACAGACAAAACTTTCGGATCTGCGAGTACAAGAGTATTCATCCCCTTTCAAAGATGCAACAGAATCTGGTATGAATGCTCAACGTAATGTGGTAGTACCAGATGTGAAAGGTGTAAATGACTATGGTAGAGACTCGATAGCTCTTGAAATAACAAAACGTAACGAAATTGAAGAAAATACCTATTCATCTAATATTTCCAGCATATTTCATGCAATGTTTGCTCCCCTTGCAGATCTCATGAAACATACTCGTAACGAAGAACTAGTAGAAAAGGATCGGGCAACAGAAGGTATGGTTGTTGCATCTGTCAAGGCAGGTGTTGTACACGATCCTATGGATATTGCAAGAACGACGATCAAGGAAACCAATGTTGATAATAGTCACGAAGGGTTTTATGGTGGAATACGAACGGCGAGCATAGTCTATGACGCTGAGAATGACATTGCCAGGGTGACAATTCGTGAGACAACCTCAAGTGATCATACTGGAAATATTGGTTCTGTACAAATAGGTTCGATTGTGAAAGACCCAAATGATATCGCTAGAACTACTGTGAAAGAAACGTTGCTACAAGAAGCTCGTTTAGGAAATATTGAAATGGGGGGTCTAGAGCAAGTAGTGGTTCATCCAGACGATCAAGCCCGAACTACAATGAAGGAAACCTTAGAAGATAGTAAAGATCTATATACACGAAACATAGGTTTTCAAGAAATGACCAGTGCCTTTATCTACGATCCTCTCGACATCCCGAAAACAACCATCAAAGAACTCGATGTAACGAGAACTACTTTGACGAATGCTTATGCTAACAAAAATACAGGTTATCTCATCACCGGTGTACAAGCAACAAATACTTCACGCCAGTTCTCAGGCAGCACAAATTATATGGGTGGTAGCGACCGTCAAACAAGCAAACTAGGAGCTTATAATAGCACAGAGTATATGGACATCCCTACACAGCGTCAAAGTATTTCAAATACCAACTACTCGGGAACGGCAAAGGTCGCTTCTGGCGGCAGACCTGTATCATATGAAAATTACTTGAACGCCGAGATAAGTTCAAAGCATGAAATGCTTGAAGAAGGTCGTGATCCTACCGCTTCCGGACAAAAGGAGTTTGTTGGAAAAGAGTCTGTGTTGAGTATGGAACATAGTAAAGCAGAAATAGCAGATAGCCGTGTTTCGTCAACAACGAGAACCAGTACAATTTACCAACCGATTGCAGAAGACTCGGTCACAAAAATTCCAATTGATGGTGCGTTAGAAACTGGTCAAGAAAGAAATGATCCTGAACTTCTTAGTGCATATAAAAAAAACCCATATACGCACTCACTTAGTTCAGTCGCATAAACAATTGATGAAACACTTTGTTTTATAAACGAAATGCACGACACACCATATCTTCGTTTTGATTACCCGAAGAAGCATTACATGTCGACACTTTTGAGTATCCACTAGAAGTTGACGAAGAAGAAGAAGACGAAGGCATTAAACTAGTGGGTACTTCTGATGCATCTTTCAAAGTCACAAACTGTTGCTGGTAAGTTAAATTAGCCCAAATAATTCCAAAAACAGCACCAACGCTCAAACTCATAATTAAACTCTGCCATTCTTCTTCAAAAACGAATATCTCAAATAAAACGAAAATAATAAGTACTGCCATATAAACTAATGATACTGACTCTACATTTTTCGTTTTCAGTATAAAATTCAAGTTTAACCAATATGCAATCGTATATCCTAGTATAGAAGCGAACACAGAAACTTGTGTATACTCTGCAAACGGTTTCAACGATTTTAGTAAACTTCTATCTACTCCTTCGAAAATTCCCTGTTCAGAGACACCAGAACTCACGGAAGAAGAACTTCGAGGAAAGAGTAACACTCCTGTGCCGTAGGAAAATAGAATTTGAAGAATGAAACCAAGAAAATACATGGCTTTTGCGTTGAACACACCAACAAGAGTGTCGATACAAAATATGAGAAAAAACAAGAAAATGGATCCAGGTAGTGTAGCGAGTGATACTGCATTTAAGCGAATACTTTCTCTAACTAGATCAAAAAGTGCATTCTTACTATCCATGTTTTGTTATACTACCTATATACTTCTAACTATTTTTTTTCTACTTAAATTGTTACACTAGTGCTTATATAAAAATTTATGTGAAAAAAATAGTACATTTATCGATCATTACTTTTACATTCGTAGTATGCTCTAGGATCTTGGTATTTAATCTTCGGCATTTTCTTTAGCTTCTTTGGCATTTTCTTTAACTTTGGCATTTTCTTCAACTTCTTTGGCATTTTCTTTAACTTTGGCATTTTCTTTAACTTTGGCATTTTCTTCAACTTCTTTGGCATTTTCTTCATCATCATCATCATCATCACTTTCTTCATCTTTTGTTTGTTCTTGAATTTTCTGTACCGTTTCTT
>Ga0209355_1001436_pt1 | contig 13514 bp, 14 predicted proteins | sample LauGreSBDMM110SN_3_FD_187563 | JGI IMG/M metagenome (GOLD analysis project Ga0209355, IMG submission 187563) | Freshwater lake microbial communities from Lake Michigan, USA - Sp13.BD.MM110.SN (SPAdes) (version 2) | ecosystem: Environmental > Aquatic > Freshwater > Lake | place: Lake Michigan...
CCGCGCTCGCGGCCAACGAAGCCAAGCAGGGGCGGCTCGTTCCGCTGGCCCAGGCCGCCGTCAAGCAGGGCGACCCTGTCGCCGGCCGCGCCGTCTACGAATCCGGCCGTGGCGCCTGCCTCGCTTGCCACAAGATCGGCGACAAGGGCAACGAGCTCGGGCCGAATCTCACCAAGATTGGGGGCATCCGCGCCGAGCGGGAAATCGTCGAGAGCATCCTCTTCCCGAGTTACAACATCGCCCGCGACTACGACCTCAATTCGTTCCAGCTCACCGACGGTTCCAGCGTGCTCGGACTCATCCAGGCCCGCTCCGCCGAGGGCGTGACCGTCAAGGAAGCCTCGGGGCAAGTCCGCCTGCTAACCAACGAGGCCATCGCCTCTTCGACGCAGCTGACCACGAGCCTCATGCCCGCCGGACTCGACGGCATGCTCGCGGAGAAGGATCTCCTCGATCTCGTGGCTTATCTGCGATCGCTCAAATAAGCGAAAGCGCGTCGCGCTTTCGAGTGGGCATGTGGGCAAGTTGACACGTGGGCACGGGGTAGGGTCGGGACCGCGTCACGACATAGGGCCGCCGCAGGGCGGCCGAGGGTAGGGGCGTGGCTTCGCCGCGCCCTCCAGTAATGGAGTGCACGATGAATCGTGCCCCTACCTGCGATGCATCGTGGTCTCTAGTTTTACCCTAGGATCCACAGTCCCAGCACCGGGAGAGCGAAGATGAGGAGGCAACCGCCGGAGCGCGGGCGGGAATCTTCGTAGAGTGAGCTGGTGCGCTCGTCGACCTCCCGTTGGATCTTATCCTCGATGTCGGCCTCGAGGTCTGGCGGGATACCGCCCTCGCCGTATTCGTCATCGTAGCCATCCTTGTAATCCGGGTCGTCGGGTTCGTCGTTCATGAGGCCCATGTTATGCCCGCAGGGGGGAGGAGCGCAAGGGGGCGGCCCGTCATAACAGGCTGGAGGCTTGGCGAGGAATCCCCACGCTGACGGCAGTATGGCGACCATCCTTTGCATGAAGTGGGGCAAGAAATACGGCCCGGAATACGTCAACCGACTCCATTCCATGGTGAGCCGCCACCTGACCATCCCGTACCGCTTCGTGTGCCTGACGGACGACAAGACCGGGCTCAACGCCGGCATCGAGACGTTTCCGATTCCCAGCCTCGAGCTACCCGCTGGCGCCCCCGAGCGTGGCTGGACCAAGCTCGTTTCCTTTTCTCCCGCGCTCACCACGCCCGGCGGCCCCGAGCTCACGGGCGACATCCTCTTTCTCGACATCGATATCGTGATCGTCGGCAACATGGACTCGTTCTTCACGCAGCCCGGAGATTTCTTGATCATCCGCGACTGGCAGAAGGGCGACTACACCGGCAACTCATCGGTCTACCGCTGGCGCGCCGGTACGTATCCCGACGTTCTCGAATTTTTCCGCGCCAACCTCGATGCCGTGCGCAAGCGTCACCGCAACGAGCAGGAATTCCTCACCGCGCACCTCAGCGCGCAGGGTAAGGTTAGCTACTGGCCGGAAACCTGGTGCCGCAGCTTCAAGAAGCACTGCGTGAAATATTTCCCGTTCTCGTTCTGGCAGACTCCCGAGATCCCCGAAGGCGCCAAGATCGTCGTCTTCCACGGCCTGCCGAATCCGCCGGACGCGCTCGTCGGTCGCAGCGGCAAGTGGTATCGCCGCGTGCTACCCACGGCTTGGATCGGGGAGAATTGGAAATAAGAGGTAGGGACGTGATTGCCATCACGTCCGTGGGCGGACGGATATCGAATCGGTAGAAGACCTACCCTGATCGACGCACGTGACGATGCGAACGGCGGCCATGGCAATGGCCGCCCTACCTAAACAAAAAGGGCAGCACGCGGTGCTGCCCCTACCTTGAAAAAAGCGCCTTCGTGCTTACTTGCTCTCTTCCGCGGCCTCGTCGTTGGTGGCTTCTTCCTTGGCTTGGGCCTGACTGCTCAGGATGGGCTGGGCGAAGAGACGACCATCGGGGAGATTGGCAATGTAGCCTTCGCCGATGAGGAACGAAAGATCCGTGAGCACCTGCGCCTTAGCGGCGGGGTCGGCGCTCTCGCCGGCGAGAGCCAGGACGAGGTCCTTGGCCTGCTGGGCTGGCTTGCGGTCGAGCGCGTCGAAGAGCTTGGCCATCGGGTCGCTGAAGGTGGCCTTCGGGTCCCGGCAGCGGCGGCGGACGTGGCAGGCGTAGGTGATGCCCTTGGAGCCCTTCCTGTAGAGGTGGAAGCCCTCCTTGCGGAGTCGTCCGCGGATGCCGTTGGCCGTGTCGAGCGGGAAGTCCCTTTGCTGTTCGAGGGCGTAACGGACGGAGTCTCGGAGCGGACCGGGGTTGAGCTCTTCGAGGAGGCGGCCGGCGAAGCGGACCCACGGGTGGCTCTTCACCACGAGGTCCTTGCGGAAGGCCTGAAGGAAGCCGCGGGCGGCGTCGAGGGATTCGAGGCGCTCCGGCTCGCCTTCTTGGCGGTCCTTCGGGGCGTATTCGCTGCGGACGGACATCGATTTCAGCCAAGCGTCGATCTGTTCCTGTTCGCGGACCATCTCAAGGCGGCCCTTGAAGGCGTCGAAAGGCACGTTGGGGCAATGGCGCGAGTGGTGTTCGCGCAGGTTGCGCTGGTAGCTGTGGTGCGTCGGGGCGCCGAGTAGCTTGCCCGTCTGCGTGCATTTCGCGATCATCAGGAAGGAACCCTTGGGAGCATCGACTGCGACTTCGACCACGTCGAAGAACTTGTCGAGATGTCGGGTCATCACGTGTGAGACCGCTTCGGCCTCGGTCAGGAAAGGGTGACCGTCGGGGACGGAGACGGCGAAAAGGGCGTCGGGACGTTGCTCGGCTTCAGGGTGGCGGATGACGATGGAGAGCCGGTCTTCCTTGTCGAGGATCAGGCGGGCGACCTCGAAGAGTTCGTAGGTCATCTTGCTCTTCTTCATCGCGCCACCGAGGATTTCGAATTTCGCGTCGTCGGGGAAGAAGGCGCTGGCGACCACCGGACGGAAGGCCGGGGTGTCATCGTAACGGGAAGGACCGCGATCGTCGCGACGCCGGTCGTCGTGGCGAGGCCCGCCGGGGCCGGCACCGGGGCCGTCGCGGCGTGGTCCACGGCTCTGTCCGTCGCGAGGCGGACCGCGGCGTTCACCGCCGGGACCATCACGGAAACGCGGCCGTTCGCCATCGCGGCGAGGCCCCCCGTTGCCGGAGCTGACCTTCTCGGAGGGACCACTGACCCAGGATGGCCCGAAACCAAGGGAGGAGAGGTCCAGTTCGAAGGACTTTTCCTTGGGAGGGTTGTTTTCAGCCGGGTCGGAGGACATTGAGGGAATGAGCGTTGGGAAAGATGACCGCTTGGCAAGCATCAGCATAGTCGCTTTTTCCTTGCGCCAGCCGTTGGGAGTTCCAGCGTCCACTTTCCTTTATTGCTCAGGTGGTGGAATGGCAGACACGCATGCTTGAGGTGCATGTGCCGCAAGGTGTCCGGGTTCAAGTCCCGGCCTGAGCACCAATTTAGGCTGGGTCGGTCCGGAAACGGGCCGGCCCTGTTTTTGGTTCACATCATTCCCGACACCCCGCAGTAGTAGGAGCATGGCAACGCAGGGAAAACTCGACGTCCTCATCCTCGGCTCTGGCGGCCGGGAACACGCCTTGCTCAAGGCCTGCCTCCGCAGTCCCCGCGTCGCCAAGGTGCGCGTGGCTCCTGGCAATGGCGGCATGGCCCTCGAAGCCGAATGCTTCGACGTCGACGCCGCCCGCCCGGCGGCCGTCCTGGAACTTGTCCGTCGTACCCAGTCCAACTTCGTGATCGTCGGGCCGGAAGTCCCGCTCGCCGCCGGCGTGGTCGATGCCCTCGAGGCCGCAGGCATCCCGGCTTACGGTCCGCTCGCCGCCGGCGCGCGGCTCGAGGCCAGCAAGGCCTTCAGCAAGGATTTCATGGTGCGCCACCGGGTGCCCACCGCCGCCTCGGAGACCTTCCGTTCTTTGGCGCCGGCGCTGGAATACGTGCGCCAGCAGCCGGTCCCCATCGTCATCAAGGCCTCAGGCTTGGCGGCAGGGAAGGGTGTCGTCATCGCGACCACGCACGCCGAAGCCGAGACTGCGCTGCGCGACATGATGGAGGCCAAGGTCTTCGGCGCGTCGGGCGACGAGGTCGTCATCGAAGAATTCATGCAGGGCGAGGAGGCATCGATCATGCTCATGGTCTGCCGCGGGGAATACCTCATGCTCCCGCCGAGCCAGGACCATAAGCGCGTCGGCGAGGGTGATACCGGCCTCAATACCGGCGGCATGGGCGCGTATGCTCCCACCACCGTCGTCACGCCCGAGGTCGAGCGGCGGCTTCGCGAGGAGATCATCGCGCCCACGCTGCGCGGGCTTCAGGCGGACGGCATTGATTACCGCGGCACGCTCTACGTCGGCATCATGGTGACCGCGACTGGCCCTAAGGTCGTCGAGTTCAACGTCCGTTTTGGCGATCCCGAGTGCCAGGTACTCTTGCCCTCGCTCGAGACCGACCCCGTGCAAATCATGGAAGACATCGCCCATGGGCGCTTCCGTCCTGGGGCCGTCAAGTTGCGTCCGGGCGCCACCATCATCGTCGTCCTCGCTGCCGGTGGCTATCCGGGCGAGATCCGCAAGGGCGACCCCATCACCCTGCCGGCCAGCCTGCCCGAGGGCGTCGACATCGTCCATGGCGGCACCCAGCGCCTGCCGGATGGGCGGGTCGTCACCGTCGGTGGCCGCGTCCTCGGCGTCGTGGCCCATGGCTCGACCTTGCAGGAAGCCGCCCGCCGGGCCTACGCCGTGGTCCCGCAAATCCAGTTCGAAGGCGGCCACTTTCGCCGGGACATCGGTTACCGTCAGCTCCGTCGTGACGGGGTGCTTTGAACACTTGAACCGAGGGGCTTATCCTTCATCCTCCCACCCATGGCCGTCGAGCGAGACACCGTCACGTTTGTCTGCACAGGAAATACCTGCCGCAGCCCAATGGCGGAGTCCTTGCTCCGGGCGACGCTGGCCAAGCGAGGGCAGGGGCTTGAGAAGCTGAAGGTCGCCTCCTTCGGCCTGGCCGCCGAGTCCGGACTCCCCGCCTCGACGAACTCCGTCAAGGCCATGCAGCGCATCGGCTTGGACGTCTCCGGTCACCAGAGCAGGCTCCTCACTCAGGCGGACGTCGACCGGAGTATCGTGATCTTCGGCATGACCGAGTCCCACCTCGCTGCCTTGCATTCCCGCTTCGAGGTCCTGCCGGAATTCATCCTCTTGCTGCGGGATGTCCTGCCAGCCGATGTCCCGCGGGACATCCCTGACCCGTTCGGCGGCGGCTATCGCGAATACGAGGAATGCCGTGATTCCATGGTTGAAGCCGTGCCCGCGATGATGGAGTTTCTGCGGCAGAATCTCCCGCGATGACCAGCCCGCTTACGCTTTCCTTCGGCAGTGATCACGGCGGCTTCGCCCTGCGTCGCGGCCTCTGCGAAGCGCTGAAGGTGAAGGGCCATGTCATCCTCGACCGCGGGACCGAGTCCGAAGCCTCCTGCGATTATCCGGACTACGCCCACGCCGTGGGCGCCGACGTTGTCGCCGGCCGCGCTCAATTCGGCATCCTTGTCTGCACGACCGGCATCGGGGTTGCCATCGCCGCCAACAAAGTGCGCGGCATCCGGGCCGCTCTCGTCCAGGGCGCCGAGGCCGCCGGGCTGAGCCGTCGCCACAATGACGCGAATATCCTTTGTTTCGGGGCCAAGTACGTCGACCTCCCGACCGCCGTGGCATGCGTCGAAGCCTTCTTGGCGGCTGAATTCGAAGCCGGTCGCCATGCCCGGCGCGTGGATAAGCTGGAATCCTGTGGATAACCCCGGCGGATTTGCCGTTGCCACGCTTTCTCCCACAATTTGCCCTCACTCCTGTCATGACCGCCATTCGCCGCATCCCCCTCGCCCAGCTTGATCCGGAAATCGATCGCCTGATCAAGGCCGAGCTCAAGCGCCAGCAGACGCATATCGAGCTGATCGCCTCGGAGAACTTCACGCTGCCGGCCATCATGGAGGCTCAAGGCAGCATCGTGACGAACAAGTATGCTGAGGGGTATCCCGGCAAGCGCTGGTACGGCGGTTGCGAGAATGTCGACCAGATCGAGCAGCTGGCTATTGACCGCGCCAAGGCCCTCTTCGGCGCCGACCACGCCAACGTCCAGCCGCATTCCGGCAGCCAAGCCAACGCCGCCGTCTATTTCGCGAGTATCAAGCCCGGCGACAAGATCCTGACCATGAACCTTTCGCATGGCGGCCACCTGACGCACGGTAACTCCGCGAATTTCTCCGGCAAGCTCTACTCCGTCGTCCACTACGGCGTGGGCGCCGACGGCCGCATCAACTACGATGAAGTCGAGGAGATGGCCAAGCGCGAGCAGCCGAAGATGATCACCGTCGGCGCTTCTGCCTACGCCCGCGAAATCGACTTTGCTCGCTTTGGCAAGATCGCCAAGGAGAACAACGCGCTCCTGCTCGCCGACATCGCGCACATCTCCGGCCTCGTCGCCGCGGGCGTGCATCCTTCGCCCGTACCGCATGCGGATTTCGTCACCACCACCACGCACAAGACCCTGCGCGGTCCGCGCGGCGGCCTGATCCTGTGCACGGCCGCGCATGCCAAGGCGATCGACTCTTCCGTCTTCCCTGGGGCGCAAGGCGGCCCGCTCGAGCACGTCATCGCCGCCAAGGCCGTCTGCTTCGCGCAGTGCGCCACCCCGGAGTTCAGGGAATACGCCCAGCAGGTCGTCGCCAATTCTCGCGCCCTCGCCGCCGAGCTCGTGCGGCACGGTTTCGGCCTCATCAGCGGCGGCACCGATAACCACCTCAGCCTGCTCGATCTGCGCAAGAGCCACCCGAACATCTCCGGCAAGGATGCCCAGCTCGCTCTGGAAGCCGCCCACATCACCACCAACAAGAATACCGTGCCGGACGAGACCCGCAGCCCCTTCCAGGCGAGCGGCATCCGCGTCGGCACCCCGGCGGTGACTTCCCGGGGGATGAAGGAGCCCGAAATGGTCGAGATCGCCCGGGCGATCGCCATCGTGCTTTCTGACCCCCAGAATCCGGCCAAAATCGCCGAGGCCCAAGCTATCGTGGCCTCCTTGACCAGCCGTTTCCCCCTTCCTTATTAATCTTAAAGCAGGCTTTTACCCTTTCCAACGGAACAAATTCTCCTACTCTAATCAATACCCCGAAAAATCCATGAATACCTCCCCTCGTAACCGTAAGGGTTTCACGCTCATTGAACTGCTGACGGTGATCGCAATCATCGGCATCCTGGCCGCCGTGCTCTTCCCTGGCGTCCAAGGCGTCATGCGCTCCGCCAAGAAGAACAGCGCCCTGAACAAACTTCGCTCCATCGGCCAAGGCTACATGAACTGGGCCCAAGGTGGGCGCGTCATGGTCAAGACCGGTACCTGGACTTCCGGTGGCAACGTCGCCACCAAAGTTTCCGAATACGCGGCCAACCTCGCCATCGGCGCGGCGCTCGACTCCGGCGAAATCTGGTTCGTCGACGGGGACGCGATGCTCGAAAAGAACTCCGTCGCCAGCATGCCGAAGAACGTGATCAAGACCGCCGGAACGGCCTTCATCGTCGATACGGCCTTCTCAACGGCCATCACCCAGGGTACCGGTACGTCCTGGACGGTCTACTCGGGTACCTCCTCGGGCCTCGTCGGCTCCGTCGCCGTGCCCCTCGCCTGGTCCCGCGGTCTCAGTTCCGCCACCGGCACCTGGCCGAATGCGGACGGCACTGTGACCGGCTCTGTCTGGGGCCCTGAAGGCGGCCAGATCGTCTATGGTGACGGCCACGTCTCCTGGGTGACTGACACGCTCACGACCGGCCAGAATTACTTCTCGCAGACCGACGGTACCGCCACGGCTGACTGGACCAAGTCCAAGTCTATCCCGTCGACCGCCACCGCCTGCACGCAGCAGTAAGCCCACCAAGGCTGCCTGGAAAAGCCCCGCCCTGCGGGGCTTTTTTGTCGGGCGGGAATCGCCCTCTCTGCCGAGGAATGACAACGGTCTTGCTTATCCACAGTCGTCTCAATAATTTTTATAAGTATCACTCCCCCCCCATGAATACCTCCCCTCGTAACCGTAAGGGTTTCACGCTCATTGAACTGCTGACGGTGATCGCAATCATCGGCATCCTGGCCGCCGTGCTCTTCCCTGGCGTCCAAGGCGTCATGCGCTCCGCCAAGAAGAACAGCGCCCTGAACAAACTTCGCTCCATCGGCCAAGGCTACATGAACTGGGCCCAAGGTGGGCGCGTCATGGTCAAGACCGGTACCTGGACTTCCGGTGGCAACGTCGCCACCAAAGTTTCCGAATACGCGGCCAACCTCGCCATCGGCGCGGCGCTCGACTCCGGCGAAATCTGGTTCGTCGACGGGGACGCGATGCTCGAAAAGAACTCCGTCGCCAGCATGCCGAAGAACGTGATCAAGACCGCCGGAACGGCCTTCATCGTCGATACGGCCTTCTCAACGGCCATCACCCAGGGTACCGGTACGTCCTGGACGGTCTACTCGGGTACCTCCTCGGGCCTCGTCGGCTCCGTCGCCGTGCCCCTCGCCTGGTCCCGCGGTCTCAGTTCCGCCACCGGCACCTGGCCGAATGCGGACGGCACTGTGACCGGCTCTGTCTGGGGCCCTGAAGGCGGCCAGATCGTCTATGGTGACGGCCACGTCTCCTGGGTGACTGACACGCTGACCACCGGGAAGAATTACTTTTCGCAGACCGACGGTACCGCCACGGCCGACTGGACCAAGTCCAAGTCTATCCCGTCGACCGCCACCGCCTGCACGCAGCAGTAAGCCCACCAAGGCTGCCTGGAAAAGCCCCGCCCTGCGGGGCTTTTTTGTTTCCGTCCGTTCCGCGTCTGCCACCTTCATCTCTGCATGACGACCTTCCGCGCATGGCTAGCCGCGACTCGCCCCAAGACCTTGGTGGCGGCCGTCGCGCCCATCGCGCTCGGCGGGGCGGTCGTCGTGGGTGCCTCGGGTGCCTCGGGCCTCTGGGCTGACCCGTTGTTCCTATTCACCCTCCTAAGCTGCCTCGGCTTCGCGCTCTGCGTGCAGGTCGCCTGCAATTTCGCCAACGACCTCGGCGATTCGCTCCGCGGCGCGGACACCGCCGCGCGCGTCGGGCCGCGTCGCGTCGTCTCCGCTGGGGATATCTCACCCACCGCGATGCGCCGCGGCATCTGGATCGCCTGCGTGCTCGCCCTCGTCTGCGGCGCTCCCGTCGCGGCCCTTTCGCCTTGGCTACTGTTGGCCGGCTTCCTGGCGATCGCGTGCGCGCTCGCGTATACCCTTGGCCCTTTTCCGCTGGCTTACCGTGGGCTCGGCGACGTCTTCGTCGTCGGATGTTTCGGCTTACAGGCGACTGTGCTGACTGCGTGGGCGCTGGTCGTTTCCGCGCCTGATAGTATCGGCCCGGATGCCTTGCCCATGCCTTGGCTCGCCGCCATCGTGGCCGGTCTCGGTCTCGGCCTGCTCGCCGACAACATCCTTGTTGCGAACAACGCGCGCGATTACGAGACCGACCTCGCCGTCGGTAAGCGCACCACGGTCGTGCGCTTCGGGCGGGGCTTCGCGCGCAATCTGCATGGCTTCAACTCGGTCTTCGGCCTGGCCTGCCTGGGGCATGTCTTCGGTTGGGCGCCCATGGTCCTACTGCCTCTGGCCGTCTGGCAGCATGTCGGTTTCCGCAAGGCCGCCCAGCCTGCCGATTTCCTCCCGTTTCTGGGTCGGGCCGCCGTGCTGATGCTCCTGGCGACGATCCTGTGCGTAACTGCCACTTGCCTCGGATGGGTGCCGGCTGACAGCCTGTGGATGCGATGAGCCAACCCAAGTCCCTCGCCGAACAGCTTGAAGCCCTCGTCAACGGGGGCTCTCGTCCGTCGTGGGACGAATACTTCATGGCCACCGCTGTGCTCGTCAGCTCCCGGTCCAGCTGTGAGCGTCTGCACGTCGGCTGTATCATTGTCTCGACCGGCAAGCACCCGAACCGCTTGGTCGCGGCGGGCTACAACGGCTTCCTGCCGGGTGCCCCGCATGATTCGCATATCCGCGACGGCCATGAGCTCGCCACCGTGCACGCCGAACAGAATGCCGTGGCCGATGCCGCCAAGCGGGGCGTCTCACTGCAGGGCACGATCTGCTACGTCACCCATTTCCCGTGCGTGAACTGCGCCAAGATTCTCGCCGCCGCTGGCATCACCGAGGTGCGCTACCGGCACGACTATAAGAACGACCCGCTCGTCGCCGAGATGTTCGGCCAGGCTGGCGTGTTGGTCACGCGACTTGAACGCTGATGGCGCGGGCTCCGCAGACCTTGGCGGGGCGATTGCTGGTCTCCCACCCGCAACTGCGTGATGATCATTTCCGTGAGACGGTCGTGTTGCTGCACACTCATGACGCCGCGGAGGGCGCGCTCGGCGTCATCGTGAACCGTCCGCTCGGCCGGGTGCTTGGCCAGATTGAATCCACCGAGGAACTGAGGCCGTTGGACGACGTGCCTCTTTTCGAAGGCGGCCCGGTGGCGACCGACCGGCTGGCCTTCGGCGGATGGGCTTTCCCAGCCATAGGCGAGCCCGAGGTGCGCTTCGGGTTGGACCAAAGCGACGCCGCTTTGCTGGCCCAGGACAAGCGTTTCCGGCTGGCCGCCTATATCGGCTATGCGGGCTGGTCGCCTGGGCAGTTGGAGAACGAGCTGAAGATGAACGCATGGGTGGTCTGTCCGTTCGATGCACACTGCGCCGATTTCGAGGGCGTCGGCCTGTGGAAGAAGTTACTGGAACGCCATCGGCCCGACCTGCGGATCGAAGCGGATTCCCCCGAAGATCCGGGGCTGAACTGAACCAAGCTACGCTACGCGTCGCGGGGATCGGCTGGCATGGGGGAACTGCTGCGAAGCAGTGACTCTCTGGGTAGGGACAGCCCCACGTGCTGTCCTCGCGTCAGCGCGTCGGGGACAGCAGGATTTCGACGTTTTGCCGGAGCAGCTCGCCGGCGGAAGCCCCATCGCTTCCCAGCACCTTGCGCTGGATCAGGCGCATGCGTTGGGTCTGGTCGATCTCCAGGAGGCGCCAGCGCCCGGCAGGTAAATGCGGGCTATCCGCGGCGAGGGCCGTCCAGCTGGTCGGCATTCCCTGCCAGGAGAACTCGACATACCAGCCGACCGCGCGCGCGGGGTCGCCCCGGACGAGCGCTGGGTAGCGTGTCACGAAGTCCGGCGGCTTGCTCGTTCGTAACCCGACGGTGAATGCTGTGGGTTGGCTGCGGAGGGCGGCGAGCACGTCGACCTTGCCTTTACCGATGACCAGCAGCGGATCCATGCCGACTAGGTTCATCCCGTTGAAGAGCCCATGCAGGTTGGGACTTTGCTTGTTCTCAGGCTGACTGGCATACCAGAGGTTGAAGCCTTTCGACAGAACGAGCCCGACCTCGAAGTGGAGGTGCGCGCGGTCCTTCGTGATGGGGCTGTCGGCGTCGGCGGTGCGTCCCATCAAGCCGATAGATTTGCCGCGACGCACGGGTTGGCCGACCCGGAGGGAGGGCTCGATCCTGGCGAGATGGGCGTAAAGGGTGTAGACTGGGATCTCTGCGCCGGCGTGCAGCAGCACGATGTATTGGCCATACCCTCCGCTGGCCTTCGGGTTTAGGTAGGCGACCTCTCCGTCCATTGCGGCCAGCACCAGGTCGAGCGGTTCACCTTCGCGATCGGTCCGGGATGGCTTGATGTCGATCCCCTCGTGGAAGCGCCGACTGTCTTCGCGGACCATCCCGAACAAGGCCGACTCCAACTTGCCGGACACCGTCGGTTGGAGATAGTCGGCGGGCGTGCGAATCGCGGCGCGCTCCATCGTGGTCGGCCAGGCGACTTCCGTCGCGCCCAGCGGGGGTGTTCCGAGACAGAGGAGCAGGGCGAGGCAGCTACGCAAGCTCACTGGCGTTCGGCTTCCTTGATCTTACGCAGCTTGTACGCCGACACATTGAGACGCTTGCTGATGTCCATCACGGCTTCGGTGTTGGACATCCCCTTCTTCTCGACGTGAAACATCAGGTTGCCGTCCGTGATCTGCCGGCTGATCGGCATGATGCCGACGGCGGTGTCGTTGATGATCAGCACGAAATGACGGCCGATGGCTTCCTTGCTGAAGTTCATCACGTCGGTGGCGGATTTGCGGTCGAGCTGTACGAGCAGGAACTCCTGGCGGAGATCCGGGTCGCCGCTGGTGATACCCTCGGTATTCAGGATTTCTTCCGCGGGCACGAGCGGGCGGTTCATCACTGTGAGGGTGAGGCCGCTCACTGGTAGGCGCACTTCCTGTCGCATCGACCCACCCGAGGCGGGCGAGGCCTCGACGAAGATTGAGGCGATCTCATCGGGGATATCCGTATTCTTGCAGCCGGCGAGGAGTAGGGCGCTGAGGGCGAAGGCGAGGCGGGAGGAAGTCATGGGAAGGTCAGCCGGTGAGGAGATCGAGGGAGGCGCTGATCTGGAGGAGATGGGCAGGCTGCAGGTCGAGCACGGGCACGAGGTAGGTCTGCTTGGTGGCCGCGTGGACATAGGACAGCAGGCCTTGGTCGGCGGGCCCGACCTGCCGGATGATACGCTTACGCTCCAAGAGCATCGCCAGAATGTGCTTGAGCACGTTCCTGTCGCCGGAAGGATCGGCGGCATCCTCGTAGAGCGAGAGGAAGAACTCTTCCCGCGAAGCGAGGAGTTGGGCGCGCTGGGCTTGCTCTTCTTCGCCCCGTTCCTTGACCTCGCGGGTCCAGCGGCCGAGGAGGATGCCGGCGGGCTTGAAGGCGGTGGCCTGGTCGCGGAGTACGTCGCAGCGCTCGATATTGCCGCCGACCGGCTTGTAGACGACGCACGTCACGAGATCGCCGACATGGAGTTCCTTGCCGGAAGCGGCGCAGATGCGCGCGATAGGTTTAACCTGCCAGTCCATGACCGATAAGAGAAATCGGGCGGGGCGGGGCGGGCAACCCCATTCAAGTTGGTTTGCGGCTGACTTATTGGCTGGCCGACATAGTTCTCGGGTATGTCCGTCCCCCTTGCCGCCGGCGCCGCCTTGCTCGTGGTCGACGTCCAGCCGACCTTCCTGAAGGGGATAGCGGACGGCGAGGCCTGCCTGCGTCGCTGCCTCCTGGCGGCGGCGGCTGCCCGGCTTCTCGGGGTGCCGGTACTCTTCACGGAGCAGGTCCCCGCCAAGCTCGGTCCGACCCACCCCGATCTGCTCCTTGCCGCCGGCGAGGGGCGGGCGGTCTTCGGCAAGACGGCCTTCTCTGCCTTTGGCGCCCCTGGCTTGGTTGAGGCCTTCGGCAAGATGCAGGTCAGCCAGTTGCTCATCTGTGGCTTGGAAATCCCCGTCTGCGTTTACCAGACCGCCATGGATGCCCTCCGTGAGGGTATGGGCGTCACGATCTTATCCGATGCCGTGACCGG
>Ga0209355_1001448_pt1 | contig 13472 bp, 12 predicted proteins | sample LauGreSBDMM110SN_3_FD_187563 | JGI IMG/M metagenome (GOLD analysis project Ga0209355, IMG submission 187563) | Freshwater lake microbial communities from Lake Michigan, USA - Sp13.BD.MM110.SN (SPAdes) (version 2) | ecosystem: Environmental > Aquatic > Freshwater > Lake | place: Lake Michigan...
CCTGTTGTGTTGCGACCGATTAGGCTATAGCAAGTCATCAAGGTGATGAACGTTAGCAATGCCCCCGATAAGATGCTGCAAAACTTGGCCAGCAATTCGAGTATTTTCAATGTGGGCTCCCAAAAAAAGGGGATTGCTCCCCCTTTTTTCTTCTGTTTATTTGGCAGGATCGACTTTGACGGTCAAAGTGCCAATGCCAGCAACGCGGCCGACCAATGTATCACCTGCCACTACTGCTGCGACCCCTTCAGGGGTGCCTGTGTAAATCAAATCGCCTGGTTGCAACTCCCATGCGGCTGACAAATGTTCAATGGTTTCCGCCACATTCCAAATGAGCTTGGCAACACTGCTGGTTTGACGCATGGCACCATTGACCAAGAGATCTATCTCAGCATGGTTCACATCGCCAGCCTTCTCAATGGGTGTGATGGGGCCAATGGGTGCTGAGTGATCAAATGCCTTGCCGATACACCACGGGCGACCTTGCTTTTTCATTTCGTTTTGCAAATCACGGCGAGTCATGTCAAGGCCCACGGCATAACCAAAGATATGTTTTTCTGCATCTGCTGCTTTGATGTTTCGGCCGCCTTTTCCGATGGCCACAACCAGTTCAATTTCGTGGTGGAAATTTTGTGTCAAGCTAGGGTAGGGCATGTGGCCTGTCTCGCCCTCGTTCACAACCACCAACGCGTCTGTCGGCTTTAAAAAGAAGAAGGGAGGCTCGCGGCCAGTGAAACCCATTTCTTTGGCATGTTCTTCGTAATTGCGGCCGACGCAATAAATGCGGCGTGCGGGGAATCGATCAGCTCGGCCCAAGACCGGTACGGAAACCACGGGGGCGGGAGAGAAAACAAAGCTCATAACAACCTTTCGTTTAAAAACAATTAACACGCTCAAATTCAATTTTGATAAGTATACTTATTAATTAACGAATCTTTCGCAAACCTTTGATGATAATCCTATGAACAAGAGCTTTGATTTTGCAAAGGCGCCAGGCCATTTGGTTCGCCGTGCACAACAAATTGCGGTGGCCTTGTTCATGGCTGAATTGGCTGCAGAAGATGTCACACCCGTTCAATTTGCGATTTTGAATGCTGTGATGGACACCCCTGGTATTGATCAAATCACTTTGGCAGGACGCGTTGCCTTTGATGCGGCAACATCTGGCTCGGTGATCGGCCGCTTGGAAAGCAAAGGGTGGATCAAGCGAGAACCGCATGAAATCGATCGCCGAAGGAAGCTTTTATGGTTGACCCCAGCGGGCCACTCGGCCACGCTCCAAATGAAAACAGCGGTGGAGCGTGTTCAAGAAAACTTTCTCAAACCCCTAAGCCCTGAAGAGTCCGAACATCTGGCAGCATTGCTTTCCAAGCTGGTGACAGGTCACGAGCAAAAGGATTCTTGAATTTGGAAGGCTTGCTTTTTCAAGCAGATTCAATGGCGGATGGAAGCCAGATGCCTGTTAGCTTTTGTAGGTGAGTACAAAATGTTCAACCACTGGCGGTGCAGCAAAGAACGGCCCAACGATGGCGCGCCACTCAGTGAACGAAGCTGACTCTCTGAAGCCAATGGTGTGGTCTTCCAGGGTGTCCCAGAAAATTTGCAAAATAAATCGATCGGGGCTTTCAATGCCTTTATTGACCTTGGCACCCTGAAAGCCCTTGGCCCCAGAGATGACGGTTTGAAGACCGCGCGCAATAGCCTCTTCAAACTCAGCTTGTTGGCCGGGCTTGATGCGAATGTCTGCAAGTTCAAGAATCATGGTGGTCCTAGTTTTAAAAAATGAAGTTTTGAAATTAAGTTCGGCGCTGTTTGGCAACCCACAACACAAGTGCTACCAAAGCCAAGCTCACAATGCTCAAGGCAAAACTGCCGGCGGCCCAAAAAGTGCTGACCTCTGGGCGACTGTTCAAGGGGCCCAAACCATGATACGCCCAAACATATGCACCCCAAAGACCAACGCCCCACAACATGATGCTGTAAATGATCAAAGGCAGAAGCGTCATTTTGTAACACCGCAATATAAACGCACACACGGCTTGAAGTGCGTCAACCAAATGATGAAGCGCAACCCATCCCAGCACAGAAGCCGCAGCCAGGATGACCGCCGTATCGGTTGAGAATAAGCAGGCTAAAGCATCCTTGCCAATAGCCAACGCGCTGCTCAGTGCGAAGGCCAGTGCCAAAGTTAACTTCAGCCCCGTGTGGGCGGCATCTTCTGCATGACGCGGTTCGTTGGCCCCAATCCAAAAGCCAACCCGTGCACTGCAAGCGATGCCAAGCGCCAATGGCACCATGTACATCAGCGTGGCAATGCTCGTTGCAATTTGGTGGCTGGCTGATGCCACCACACCTTGTCTAGATATGAACAAGGCCATCATGGTGAAGGAGGTGACCTCCACCATCAAAGACAATGCAGCAGGAATTCCCAAGTGCAAAAACGCGCGGATCATTGTCCAGTTAGGTGCTTCCAAGGGCTTCCATATTTTGAATTCTTGGTAAACTTTTTGGTAGCGCAAAAAATAAAGGCCCATGACCATGAGCCATGTGTTCACCACCAAAGTTGCCCAGGCACAGCCCACAAGGCCTTGCGCCTCCAAACCCCAGCCGCCAAAAGTGAACCAAATTGAAAGAGGAATTTTGATGCCCAAAGATGCGATTTGAAGTGCTGTGACCCAGAACGGCATGCCCAGGCTCTGGTTCAGTGTTGAATACATTCGAAATAGCAGCGAAGGGCCAACCGCGATCGCCAGAACCTGCAGGTAATCTCGCACATCATTTTGTAAAACTTCAGGCACGCCAGTAGCATTCAGCCAAGGATCAGGAAAGAGCAGGATCAGGGTACCCAAGACGATGACGGCAAGGCACAAGTACAAGGCCTGCCGCACGGATTGACCTAGCGCCACATGAGACCCAGCGCCGCGAAGCTCTGCCCAGACCGGAAGCAGCGCGGTGATCAAGCCATTCAAGGCCACATAGATGCTGATGTAAATGGCGGAACCTACCGATAAAGCAGCCAGCGCAGAAGCGTCGTAGCGACCTGCAATGAGGGTGTCGGCAACACCAAAAGCCATCACAGCCAGTTGTCCCACTAAAACCGTACCGGCGTGACGAAGGATGGTGCGCGCTTCAAACATGCAGCAACTCGCGCTCAGGGTTTGAAGGTGATAGGGGTCGACAAGGCTCTGAACAAGACAATGTCTTCGTTGTTGTCCGAGGGGCGGCGCACTGTGGCGTGTTGTGTCCATGCGCTGGCATCCACTTCTTGGGCGAATGCAGCACGGGCTTGAGTGTCGACAATGAGCCAAGCACATTGGCTTGAGTTTGATGCTGTGCTCTCAGCGCGCGTTGCAACAGGGAGCAGTTTGAGATCGCCATGAAATTGAAATGCGGCGCCTTGCGCTTTGGTCAAGCCATAGTAATGAACACAGTCTGTTGAACCCATCATGCTGCGAACTTTATTGACAAGTGGTGCGTAGCTTCGGCCGAAATCTAGCAAAGGCAGCCAAAGTGTCATGACCAAAAGCCAACACAAAATGGCACCACTGGCAGGTAGCACCATGCTTTTCCAAAGTGCTGAACGATGTCTGCCGGCGCGCCATCTCACAAGACTGACCCAAGCCAATGTTGCCAAGCTTGCAAAGATGAAGGCCGTCATGGAGAACTTAATAACAAAACCAGGCGCGAGTCGCGCCACATTGATGGCAGGTTGTTCAGGAAAGCCTGTTTGCATTGAAAGCCAGACAGTCCAAATGATCAGCGCGCCAAAGCTGAAAAAGAGCAAGGTAAACCAATCAATGAAAGCACTGACACTGCGTTTCAAAGTGGGTAATGCAAACGCGGCCAGCGTAGCCAATGCAGGCAAGCTGATGAGCAGCGCACGATCACTTAAGCCCGACATCCATGTGGTGGCAATGGCCACGCACATGAACCAAAGTGGCAAGGACAAATGAGGATTGACTGAAATACTTTTGAGTTGATAGCGCCAACGCCAAAGCGTCCAAAGAGCCAACGGCCAAGCAGGCCATGTGAACCACAAAAGCAAACGCGCCATGGCCTTGACTTCAAATAAATGAGACGAGGCAACCCGCCATCGCCACAAGTCCAAGCCACTGGCGATGGCGGCAGTAGCAAAACAGAAGATCAAGACCCAGGCAACATCGACTCTTCGAACTCGCAGGGAGTGTGGCTGGCCAGTATCCAAAGCGATGACAATGGCGCCGCCTGCCCCCAAAAGCATCGCCAAAGCAGGTGCGCCTGAAAGTGCCAAGCCAATGATGGCGAGGGCCGAGCAAAACAGCGATGTCATTCTTTTGCGAGCCAAGTTGGCCAACGCAAAAAAGAGAAGTGCAGAAAAAGAAAGTTGTGCGAGTGCGGGGGTGGCTTCGTGAGACAGTCTGGCCAAGCCCAAGCAAGCAAGCAAGGCAAGCAAACCGCCATCGGCAATAGCCCGCGCATAGTCTGCAGGTTTGGCTTCGCCGCCAAAAGCAAAGGTCACAGGTTGTGCCGCCGGTGTTCGCGCAAGTGCGTAAACCGCATACCAAGTGGCTGCCAGTGTGAGGCCCAACAAGGCAATAAAGGGCAATTGAGCGGCAGTGTCGATAGGCAGGCCCTTGGGCGCCAATTGAATCGCCCATGCGCCTAGCCAATAAGGCAAAAGTGCCGCACCGCTGTCTGTTTGCCCTAGCAGCGTTGGCTTTAGCCACGCCGTAATTTCTGAGCCAAACGATTGCGCCAGATTGAGCATGAAGCCAAAGGCCTCCATGTCCTCGGCTTTCCAAGGCGTTCGGCCAATAAAACCAGGTAAAACATAGGCCAAGCAAAGCGTCCACAAAACCCAGCGAGGCAAACGCCTAACGGCACTTTGCGCAACGATGGCCGGGTTGGCAGAGGTCTCTGATGGGTAGGAATTCACAATTCAGACAATAGCAGAGTCAGGTTCAAATTCACAATTGTGGGCTTAGGCAAAAAACAAGGGCAGACCGGTTGCCCGGACTGCCCTTCGATGGTCACGAAGTGACGCGATGGGAAGATTACTTGGTAATGGACGACTTGCCAAAACGGTTGCGGAACCTCTCAACGCGACCACCCATGTTGTCCACAGATTTTTGGGTGCCTGTGTAAAAGGGGTGTGATTCGCTGGAGGTATCGAGTTTGAACAAAGGCAGCTCGCGGCCGTCGTCCATTTTCACCATCTCTTTGGCATTGACGCAAGAACGTGTGACGAACTTAAAGCCGTTAGACAAGTCCAAGAAGCAAACTTCTCGGTAGTTGGGGTGAATGCCTTCTTTCATGATCTTTTCCTTGGATTCAGTTGCGACAGCCGCCCACAGACCATTCTGGGGTACTTTTCGCGGAAAACGGGATTATGACATGAAATCAATGACTTGCATGCCTGTTTGGGGCTGAAACGGCTACTTTCTATCCACCACGACGCATCATGTCAAAGAATTCGACGTTGCTCTTCGTGGCTTTCATGCTCTTCAGAACCATTTCCATGGCCTCAATTTCGTCCATGTTGTACATGAACTGGCGCAAGATGCGGGTTTTTTGCAACACTTCTGGCTGGAGCAACAACTCTTCGCGGCGCGTACCGCTTCGGTTCAAGTTGATTGCAGGGAAGACGCGTTTCTCGTACAAGCGGCGTTCCAAATGGATCTCGCAATTGCCAGTGCCTTTGAATTCCTCAAAGATCACCTCGTCCATGCGGCTGCCGGTATCGACCAGCGCTGTAGCAATGATGGTCAGGCTACCGCCTTCTTCGACATTGCGAGCGGCACCAAAGAAACGCTTAGGACGTTGCAAGGCATTGGCATCGACACCACCGGTCAAGACTTTGCCAGAACTGGGCACCACGTTGTTGTAGGCGCGGGCCAAACGGGTCAGGGAGTCGAGCAAGATGACCACATCTTTTTTCAACTCAACCAAACGTTTAGCGCGTTCAATGACCATTTCGGCCACGTGCACGTGACGTGCAGCAGGTTCGTCAAAGGTGGATGCAATCACTTCGCCGCGCACAGTGCGCTGCATTTCTGTGACCTCTTCAGGGCGCTCGTCCACAAGCAGAACCATGAGGTGAACATCGGGGTTGTTGGCAGTGATGGCGTGCGCAATGTGCTGCATCATGACGGTTTTGCCAGACTTGGGCTGCGCCACAATAAGGGCGCGCTGACCTTTGCCAATTGGGGCAATGATGTCGATCACGCGGCTGGTGATGTTTTCGTCGGCCTTGATGTCGCGCTCTAGGTGCATCTGAATGTTGGGGAACAAAGGCGTCAAGTTCTCAAACATGACCTTGTGCTTGTTGTTCTCTGGCAAGTCGCCATTGACCTTGTCAAGCTTGGTGAGGGCAAAGTAGCGCTCGCCATCTTTGGGAATTCGAACTTCGCCTTCAATCATGTCGCCGGTGTGCAAATTGAATCTGCGCACTTGGCTGGGGCTAATGTAGATGTCGTCGGTGCTGGCGGTGTAGCTGGTATCGGGGCTGCGCAAGAAACCAAAACCATCGGGCAATATTTCTAAAACACCGTCGGCAAATACTTGCTCGCCAGCGCGAGCACGTTTTTTAATGATGGCAAACATCAACTCTTGTTTGCGCATGCGGCCTGTGTTTTCAATTTCAAGCTCGTCGGCTTGCTTGAGGACTTCAGACACATGCAGTGCCTTGAGTTCATTTAAGTGCATGGATTTACCTGCGTAAAGCAACCCTTGTGGGTTGATGTCAAAAAAATCAGGGGGAGGAAGGAGGCCGAAATTTCAAACGTCTAGAAACCAAAGCTGGGAAGATGCGTCAAAGGGGGCAAGTAGACGCTATGGGCTTTCGTCAATTTCTATCTTGAAACTGTGCTGAAACCCTTTTGGGACCCAACGGTGCGAATTATGACAGGATTTTTTGAAGTGTCGAAACTGGGCTTGCCAACCCCCCAAATAGCTTCAAACTGGGGGGCTGGCCTCAAAGCGCCTTGGAGCGACGCTTTGGATTCAAGCCAACTGTTGGTCAATGAATGCGGTTAACTGAGATTTGCTCATGGCACCCACTTTGGTGGCGGCCAATTGACCATCTTTAAAAACCATCAAGGTTGGAATGCCTCGAATGCCGAATTTGGCGGGGATGTCCCGGTTTTCATCGACATTCATTTTGGTAATTTGCAGTTTGCCTTCGTAGCCCGTTGCAACTTCGTCCAAAATGGGGGCAATCATTTTGCAAGGACCGCACCATTCAGCCCAAAAATCAACGATGACAGGCTTGTCGGCTTTGAGCACGTCGGTTTCAAAAGTGGCGTCGGTTGTGTGTTTGATCAAATCGCTGGCCATGGCCTGTTCCTTGTTGTGATTGAAATTACAGCTAAATCGTCTTTGTAAACTTCCTGTATTTTGACAGAAACAAACAAAGTTGCTCATTCGTCACTTGATCCAAATCATTTTCACCGCATGGACGTTCCTTCATCTCACGCTTTAAAGCCCTTGGATCTGTCCGCGGCAGTCATTGGAGGCGGGCCTGCCGGCCTGATGGCCGCTCAGGTTTTGTCGAGTTTGGGCCATTCTGTGCATCTATTTGACGCCATGCCTTCAGTGGGGAGAAAGTTTTTGTTGGCAGGGCGAGGGGGTCTGAACCTCACGCACTCCGAGCCTTTCCATTATTTTGTGAATCGCTATGGCGCCCATGCCTCGCAGGTTGAACCCATCTTGAGTGAGTGGGGCTCAGAACAATTGAGGGATTGGGCTCAGGATTTGGGGATTGCAACATTCATTGGCAGTTCAGGACGTGTTTTCCCCAAAGAAATGAAAGCAGCCCCCTTGCTGCGAGCGTGGTTACATCGTTTGCGCCATCCTGAAAAAGGCGCGCCCGTCGAATTTCACATGCGCCATCGATTAACGGGTTTGCGGGCAATGCCCGCTGAAAAAGGCAAAGGTAATTGGACTGAATTAAGTTTCGAAGTGCGCCATCTCTCATCACCAGAGCTTGAGTTGCGCAAAGTCAAAGCCAAAACTGTGATCTTGGCCCTTGGCGGGGGAAGTTGGGCTCGGCTTGGCTCTGACGGTGCTTGGGCGCCTTGGTTAACTGAAATGGGCGTGCCCGTGAACGCCCTGATGCCCTCCAATTGCGGTTTTCATGTGGCCGGTAGAGAAGGGCAGGGTTGGACGCCGTTTTTCTTGGCGCGTTTTGCGGGTCAGCCTCTCAAGTCAGTCGCCATGGAGTGGGTTCATGACAAAGGGCATGTCATCAGGCGCCAGGGAGAGTTTGTGGCCAGCACCTACGGGGTGGAAGGCAGTTTGATTTATGCTGCGTCAGCAGATTTACGCAAGGCTATTCAAGCGCAAGGGCTGGCTGAATTCAAATTGGATTTATTGCCCGATTGGACCTTCGAAAAAGTGATTCAAGAGGTTTCACATCCTCGGGGCTCGCGCAGTTTGTCTTCCCACCTGAAGGGACGACTTGGCATCGAGGGGGTCAAGATGGCCTTATTGAATGAATTGTTATCGCCTCAGATCTTGCAAGATCCAGCACAACTGGCCTTGGCCATCAAAGGCTTGGCAGTGACGCTTACAAAGCCAAGGCCAATCGATGAAGCCATCAGCAGTGCCGGGGGCGTGACGTGGGAGGGGCTCGATGCAGGGCTGCAAACCAAGGCTTTGCCGGGGGTGTTTTGTGCGGGGGAAATGTTGGATTGGGAAGCCCCGACGGGTGGCTATTTGCTCACTGCCAGCATGGCCACAGGGGTGAAGGCAGCTAGAGCCTTGCACGCAAACATGAAAGGTGACGAGCCTTGACCCCGGCACTGGCTCTGCAGTTAGAGCTGCTTGGTTCCCCACCTGACTCGGTTGGCCGCTTTACCATGCGGGAAGGCCCGTCGAGGGCTATTGTAAGACACCGATAGAATCAACACATGTCTTATCTAGTTCTGGCACGCAAATACCGTCCTCGAAACTTCACTGAAATGGTGGGGCAAGAGCACGTTGTGCAAGCCCTGACCAATGCCCTTGTGCAACAAAGGTTGCACCATGCCTATTTGTTCACCGGCACCAGGGGCGTTGGCAAGACAACGGTGTCTCGCATTTTGGCCAAATCACTCAATTGCCAGGGTGCTGACGGTCAGGGCGGGATCACAGCTGAGCCTTGCGGCTTTTGTCAGGCCTGCCGAGACATTGATTCAGGTCGCTTTGTCGATTACACGGAACTTGATGCCGCCTCCAATCGGGGTGTCGATGAAGTTCAAAGCTTGCTTGAACAAGCGGTTTACAAACCGGTTCAAGGGCGCTTTAAAGTGTTCATGATTGACGAGGTCCATATGTTGACCAACACGGCCTTCAACGCCATGTTGAAGACGCTGGAAGAGCCGCCTGAGTATTTGAAGTTTGTATTGGCCACCACAGATCCTCAAAAAGTACCTGTCACTGTTTTGTCTCGGTGTTTGCAATTTAACTTGCGGCCCATGGCCCCAGAAACAGTTTTCGAACATCTCACAAAGGTCTTGGCTCAAGAGAACTTGCCCGCCGAGCCGATGGCACTGAAGTTGTTGGCCCGATCTGCCAGAGGGTCCATGCGAGATGCCTTGAGCTTGGCCGATCAAGCGATTGCATTTGGCAATGGTCAATTGCAAGAGGCAACGGTGCGTTTAATGTTGGGCAGTGTCGACCGCAGCCATGTCATGGGCCTGATTGACGCCCTTGCACGGGGCGATGGTGCCGCGGTAGTTGCAATTTCTGAAGGCCTGCGACTCAATGGTTTGTCTGCGGCCGCGGCCTTGGAAGACATGTCCATGGTGTTGCAACGAATGGCTGTATTGCAAGCAGTTCCTAGCGCTGCAGTTGAATCTGACGACCCTGATCACCAAGAAATGTTGCGTTTGTCAGAGGCCATGCCCGCCGATGAAACGCAGTTGCTCTACAGCTTGTGTTTGCACGGCCGCACAGAATTGGGCTTGGCGCCCGATGAGTATGCCGCGCTGACCATGGTTTTGCTGAGGCTACTGGCTTTTAAGCCCAAAGCACATCAAGCTCAAGAAACTCATCAGGTGCAAGCGCCTGCGGCTCAAAAAAAAACTTTAGCGGCAGCGCCACCTAGTTCACCGCCAGCGCAGCCGGCTTCTTCTATGTCGTCCGCGCCCCTTGCCATTGAAAAGCCTGCCTCAGAGAGGCCTTTGGCAGATGCCCGTATTGTGCCCATTCAAGTTAAGAATCTGCCTGTCCGTCAAGCCAGTGAACCTACAGACAGGACAGCGCCCAAAGTTTTGGTCGCCACTGAGGAGGGGCATTTTTGGACTCAGACAGTCCGGCAGTTGGTGGCTGCTGAAGCGGTCACGGCCTTGGTGCGTGAGTTGGCCTTGCAATCGCAATTGATTGCGCGCGATACCGACCAATGGCATTTGAGAATTGACAGCGAATCCTTAAACCAAGGCACTGCGCGAGAGCGTTTACAAGCCGCATTGAACGCCGCAGGGTTTGCCGTCAAGTTGGTGGTTGAAATTGGCAAAGTGACCGATTCACCTGCACAGCGGAATGCCGTTGATTTGGCTGAAAAGCAAAAAGCGGCTGAAGATTTGATTCATTCAGATCCCATGGTGCAAGCCATGGTTGAAAATTTTGGCGCCAAAATAGTGCCCGGCACAATCAAGCTTATTTCTTAAATTTCACGGAAGGAAAAACATGTTCAACAAAGGTCAACTCGCTGGCTTGATGAAGCAAGCTCAAGCCATGCAAGACAATATGAAGAAAGCCCAAGACGAATTGGCTTTTGTCGAAGTAGAAGGCGCATCTGGCAGTGGCATGGTCAAAGTTTTGATGACCTGTAAACATGCGGTCAAACGTGTCACGATCGCCCCCTCATTGCTGGCTGACGACAAGGACTTGTTGGAAGACTTGGTAGCCGCAGCCTTCAACGATGCTGTCCGACAAGCAGAGGAAGTGTCTCAACAGAAAATGGGCAAGTTGACGGCCGGTTTACCTCCCGGCATGAAGTTGCCTTTCTAATTTTTTGAAGTCATGCAAAAACCCAATGCCCATGCACTGGATGCGCTCATTCAAGCGCTGCGGGTTTTGCCGGGAGTCGGTGCCAAGTCTGCGTCTCGCATGGCATTTCATTTGATGCAACACGAGCGCAGTGCTGCGCTGCATTTGGCAAAAGCTTTAGAACACGCTTGTGACAACGTCAAACATTGCACCACCTGTCACACACTCACTGAAGCAGATGTTTGCAGCATGTGTGCCGACCCTGAGCGCGATCGAACTCAACTGTGTGTGGTGGAGACGCCCGCAGACCAAGCGGCTATTGAGAGAACTTCTACTTTCAAGGGCCTGTACTTTGTTCTCATGGGCAAGCTCAGTCCCCTCGATGGCATTGGACCGAACGACTTAGGCTTTGCCAAACTTTCAGAGCGCTGCAATGATGGTCAGGTGCAAGAAGTTATTTTGGCCACCAACTTCACGGGCGAGGGCGAGGCCACAGCGCACGTCATTGCTGAAATGCTGAAGAAGCGAGGCTTGCGCGTCACTCGTCTCGCCAGAGGCGTTCCAGCCGGCAGCGAACTCGAATATGTCGATTTGGGCACCATCGCTCACGCATTGGTCGATCGTCGCTAAGAGCATTTCAACATTTGCACACACAGTCCTTAGTGTTCTTCATTACGTAATTACCCGCTTGGGATGTCTCCCAATGCGCCTACATCGTTACCTTTGTATGCTGAACGCATCTTCGATGGGAACGATTCAAGAGGTGTTGAATGGCACAAACTTTTAGGCGGCGGGAATTTTCAGCAATGGCCATGGCCAGTGTTGTGCTGGCGCCTGGCTTGGCTCGTGCAGCAGTCTCGCCTCAAAAAATCACCATTGCATTGGCCGCCAAAACCAGTCTTTTCCATTTGCCCTTGGTCTTGGCTGATCAATTGGGCATGTTCAAAAACGAGGGTCTTCAAGTTGATTGGCTTGAATGTGATTCGGGTCTTCAGGCAGTTCAAATGGCCTTGAATGGGCAAGCTGAAGTGGTGTCAGGTGCGTTCGAGCACACGCTTGATTTGCAAGCACGTGGCTTAAATTACCGTGCCTTTGTGTTGCAGGGTCGAGCGCCCCAAATCAGTGTGGGATTGGCGACTCGTAAAGCGCTGGCGATAAAATCATTGGCCGATCTCAAATCCTTTAAGTTGGGAATTTCATCCCTAGGCTCTGGCACGCATTGGTTGGCTCAGCAATGGCTACTCAAAGCCAAGCTTGCGGCTGAGAATGTTCAATTCGTTGAGCTTGGCTCTTCTACAGGCCATTTGGTGGAAGCCATTAGATTCGGTTCGGTTGACGCTTTGTGTCACATCGATCCCGTCATGCATTACTTGGAACAAAAAAATGACTTGCGTCTTTTGGCCGATACGCGAACGCTGCTCAGTTCGCAGCGCATGTTTGGTGGCCCCATGCTTTATGCTTGTTTGTTTGGCAGGGGTGAATTTTTGCAAAAACGCTCTGATGTAGCGCTTACCTTGACCCGCGGAGTAGTCAAAGCATTACAGTGGCTCAAGACCGCAGGTCCTTCCGATATTCTGAAAATGGTGCCCTCTCACAACTGGATGGGCGACCGGGCGATTTACTTGGGTGCGCTTGAAAATGTGCGCGACACCTACAGCTTGGATGGCATGTTTTCTAAAGAGTCCTTGCAAACGGCTTGGCGCGCTAGGGCCAGTCGCGTTAGCACCGATCGGGCCAATTGGACCACCTTGGAGAAAACCTATACCAATGAATTCACGCTCATTGCAAAACGCAAATTCAATGCTTGATTCAAGGTTTTGAAGTGTTTTGTTGGCGAGTTTTTTGGGCAGGCTGCGTTGATTTGGCTTTGGGTTTCTTCGCGTTTGATGCACCCTTTGAAGCTTTTACGCCTTGGTTGATGCTCGACTTCTTGCCTGTATTTTTACTGCCGCGGGAACTTGCCGTGGTTGGAACCAGGATGGCAATGGATTGACCAGGTTGAAGTGCCACGGACATCTTCAATTTATTCCAAGCGGCAATGTTCATGGGTGTGACGTCATGACGGTTCGCCAGCGTTGCCAATGTATCGCCTTTTTGAACTTTGACCATGATGCGTCGCAAAACAATTTCGGGCGCAAAAGAAATTTTGGCGTTGTCGGCTAGATGTTCAGTGACGTCAGCGTCGAGAGCGCCTTGTCTTGCAACCAACAATGTAGAGCCTTGTTTGACTTGCATTCCGCTTGGAATTTGATTCACAGAGCGAATTTCGGCTTCGGTCATCTTGACCAGTTTGCTGACCTCTGAAACCTTCATGGTCTTGGGCACAGACCAAGCGGTCCAACTGGCCAATTGTTTTTGTGAATGCTCTTCGAGTCGGCGCTGGAACCGGTCAGCGTTGTCCCAAGGCAGCAAAATTTCAGGTGTGCCTGCAGCCAAAATAACAGGTCGGCTCATGGAAGGATTTAAAGCTTTGAAATCTTCCATGCTGACACCTGAAAAATTGGCCGCCAATTTGACATCGA